>Ga0206917_1022_pt2 | contig 47947 bp, 55 predicted proteins | sample Alteio_BWOrgHeat_68_FD_152931 | JGI IMG/M metagenome (GOLD analysis project Ga0206917, IMG submission 152931) | Enriched cells from forest soil in Barre Woods Harvard Forest LTER site, Petersham, Massachusetts, United States -... | ecosystem: Environmental > Terrestrial > Soil > Temperate forest >...
ATTTCATCGAGCGGCAGCAACGCGGGCCTCCGGCGGAACAAGGTGCGAGTTTCCTGTGAACGCCGTCACGCCCCAATAGGCGACGATGATTCCGACGAGAACGATGGCGATTGTGATCGGCGTGCGGAAGCGAGTGCCCCAGTTGTAATCGAGGCAAATATTGCGGACGCCGTTGAGGCCATGGTAGAGGGCGATGAAGAGGAACGTGATATCGATGGCGACAAACCACGGGTTGCGGAAAAAGCGTTGTTGGATGACTTCAAACGTAAGGCCCGCGGGAGTGCGCACTTCGGCAGCGAAGTGCTCTACCCAGAAATGCATGATGAGCAACACCAGCAGGGCGGCGCCGGTGATGCGTTGCAAAAACCAGTTAACTGCGCGGGGAGACATCTTTTAGCGTTTGTATCCTTAGAGCAACAAGCCACCGAGAACACAGAGGTCACGGAGAGAATTGTTTTCCTCGGTGTTCTCTGTGATCTCTGTGGCGCAATTCATGAATGTTGCAAAATTCCGTAAATGAACATGGGGATCGCTCCGGCGAGGAACAGAACTGCGCCCGCGCCGATAGCGAAGTACCAAAACCATTGACGCTGGCGAGTGAGTTGGACGCCCATGTCGACCATCGTGAGGCGGATGCCGTTGAGGGCGTGGAGGATGACGGTGGCGAGCAGACCGATTTCGGCGAGCTTAAATAGGGGTGTGCCGAATAATTTTAGGGCTGCGTCGAACTTCTCGGGGTTTTGTAAATCGTGGATCGTGTGGACGTGGAGTATCAGGTAGCCAACGAGCGCGACGCCGGTGAGGCGTTGGATCCAAAAAGCCACGTTGCCAACGTATCGCCAGGCGAATTTGCGTGCGGTTAGGGCGAACGGTCCTGGGTTGGCCGAATCCGGAAAATTGGCGGCCGGCCTTGAATTCGATTCATTCATGGTTCCCAATATAAATGGCAATGGCCTCGACGGTTAGACGCCTTTTTTTCGTCTCGAGCTGCGATAGGTGGCCACGTTTTCCTTGGCGGTTATCATTACCAGCGCGAGAAACTTACTTCACAACTGTTCGATTTGGACTTGGGAATAATGCGAGGGACGATGCGCGTTTTATTGATTGCCTTGTTGGTTACGATCTCGCTGGCTGAAACTGGCATCGCGGCGCCTCGCAAGAGCTCGTCGAAGGAGTCGCGAAGTATTGAATCTCTGAATTTGTCGCCGACCGCCAAGAAGGGGGCGGAGCAGCTTCGGAAGGAGTTTCCCGACATCGTGTTCACGAGCGGCCGGCGGGATTTGGCAGGACAGGCGCACGCAATGGCAGGGAATGTTATGAAGAAGCGCGACTGGATCAAGAACACCTACAAGGCAAATGACGCGAGCAAGGCGTGCCAGAAGTGGGTGGACGACCATCCCGAAGCCACGACTCAAAAGGACATCGCGGCCGGGCTGTTGGAGACGCTCAACGCGCTAGGGCCGAAGGCTGGGCAGATTTCGCGGCACCTGACGGGAGACGCTTTCGACATGGAGCCCATTAAAGATCCGAAAAAGGCTGATGAAGTGAGGGCGGCGATTAAGGACTTGCCAGATATGAAGCAGTTTCTCGACCACGAGGGCGGCTCGAAATCTGGCACGTGGGATTTTGAGAACGAGGACCGAAGTCGCCGCTGACAAAGACGCTTATTTGTCGTAGAGCCTCTTCGGAAACAGCATCGCCCGCTTCATTTTCATGATCGAGTCGGTGAGATTAATGTTCTTCGGGCAGGCCGCCACACAGTTGAATTGTGTGTGGCAGCGCCAGACGCCGTTTTCGTCGTTGAGTGCGTTGACGCGATCTTCAACATTGCCGTCGCGCGGGTCGAGCAGGCGGAGCATGGCACGGTTGATTGCGGCCGGGCCAAGGTAGGCTTCATTGCTGCCGGTGATTCCACACACGCTGTAACAAGCGCCGCAGGTGATGCAGTCGCGTTTGACGAGGGCCTGCTTGCCGAATTCGCTGTCCGGCGGCACGATTGCCAGCTCTTTCGAGTCCTTGTTCTTTGGGTGCAGGGCAGGGCGGACTTTTTTCCACTTGTCGAAGAACGGGCCGAGATCGACGACCAGGTCCTTGGCCACCGGCAGCGAAGCGAGCGGTTCGATCGTGATCGATTCCGCGTTCAACGTTTCGACTCGGGTCTGGCAGGCAAGGCGGGGCATCCAATTGATGCGCATTGCGCACGTGCCGCACATACCAACCCGGCACGAACAGCGAAACGACAGCGACGGGTCGAGTTCGCGCTGGATGATGAACAGCGCGTCGAGCACCGTCATCCGGCTATCGAGTTCGAGCGTGAAATGCTTTTCCGCGTTCGAATGCGACCGGGCGAGTTTAAAGCGGTAGGTGGCCATTCCCATAGCGATGCCAAAAGAAAGGGACTCGAAGCGAAAACACTCCAAGTCCTTTAGCTTTCGTTAGTACCGGAGGAGGGACTTGAACCCACACGACCTTGCGGTCACTGGATTTTGAGTCTTTAGTATATCCACCGTCAAGTAGCCGTTAGAATCTGAAGGCTGGAAAACAAGCACAATTCAACCCTCATTCTTGGCTTTGTCCGGATTATTGGTGACACTTTTGATGACAACTCAGGACAAATCGGCCCGGGAGCGACTATGTCCACCCGCAGCTCCAAACTTCCCCCTCCAGAGGCTGCGGGTGGGCAGATTGGCGAAGGAGACATTCATGGAATCTGAAAGCTACTCTCAGTTGTTGGGCAGCCTCGCCGATGCATTAAAGCATTGGGCGAGCGTTCGTTTACCCTACAAATATTACGGTCGGCATAACGTACATCCAATTAAATATACATTAGAACTCAAGAGAATTCTGTGAAGCTCGGGGCCGACCGACGCGGATTTTTGCCGAAGCTGATCCTCACCTCCGTAAAACGTGTCGAAAAACGAGGTGGTGCATTTGTCGCGGAATGTCGGCGCATAATGCCGCCTTTTGGACTGAAGAATTGGGAAGGCGTGACCATGGATAATCTTCGCCGCAAGGGTGCGCAGTCTCTTTTGCCGCCCAGTATTGCCGACAATTATGACCGAGAGTGGAAAGTCTCGCTCGATGAGTGTGACCCTCCGCTCCCTGACACTGTACTCAGGAAGCTCCTTGCTATGTATGGAAGAGGAGGCTTATGAGAAAGCTCTGCCGGCGATCACCACGAAGGACTTTGCCGTAACGTGGAGCGATTTTAGAACCCCGTGGAAGAAGGTAAAAAGTGCGGCTGGCGAAGGAGAACTCGGCAAGATATTGGCGGCGGGACTCCAGGATCTGCCGACTTGCGCCGAGGGCTACGGGCTCACCGCCCTTGTGGAGCTTGTGGCGCTTTGCTGCGAACTGCAGCGTCGTGCGGTAATGAAATCGTGCTGGTTGAGCGTCCGTGCGGCAGCGGCGACCGTGGGCATACCCACAACAAAATCTCACAGGCTGCTCTGGCGACTCATACACGACAACGTGATCGAGCGGATTAAGGTCGGAACACATGGCCGAGCGAGCGAGTACAAATTTACCGGCGAAGTCTGAGCCAGGTCCCAAGACAACGCTGAGCGCCCGCGGGAGCGCCTGAGCGCCTCGCTAACGCGCTCGTCGTGGTCCCCCGGCGTTCATCCGAGGATCAATAGGATCGCGTACAGCGCGCCGTTGCGCGCTGTGAGGGCGCCGTGCAAGTTCGGGCGACCGAGCGCTCTCATCGTCTCTAAACGGCGCTGGCCACCAGTCCATTTCAGGTCGGCGCTCGTCGACCCTCGCCGCGCCGATTGCAGCAGGTCGGTAGGGCGAGTGTGAGGTGGGCTAAGCACATAATACGCGGACAAAAAAGAGGGGGTTAAGGGTCGCGTTTGTTGAAGCTGCACTGTTAGGAAATCCTATTAAAGGCGGCCAGCCTGACCAGCCTCAAGTGAGCCGTTACGTAATGCCTTAGCTCGCGGGGCGCCTTAACACATCGGGCTCGAAACAAGCACCTAAGGTCTGCATTCCCAGGCCCAAAAGGACGCCGCGCTGGCGAAACTAGAAGGGCTATAAGGGGACATGACGTACTCTCTAGTTTGGCGCCGGATGGTCAGGCTAGATGCGCGATTTCAGGGAATCAGCCCACCTACACCTAGGCGCCGGAAGTCCTCAGGCGGCTCAATCTCTACGGGTTGAGAGCCATCAAAACAGGTAGGTCACCCTACCCAAAACATTCTCAAGATGTTGTTCGAAACGTTCCTAGAAGAAGACCTCACCGAGGCGAGGCGCCCCAATTCCAACGTAGTGAGGGCCTTCGAAAGACCCCACAACGACGTCACGAGATCTTCTTTGGCGCCAAGGTCACGTCCTGCTCCAACGTCATTCCCATGATTCGCGCCAGCCGGGCGAAGCTGCTCAGCTTCAGGTCCTTACCCGACATAAAAAAGCTGATTGAGGCCTGCGGGACCCCAGCCGCTTCGGCTAGGTGATATTGGGAAGCGCCGCAACTCATGATGGCGTCTCGTAGCTGCTGGGCAAAGTCCCATTCCGAGCTGGCAGGGCCGGGTGAAAGCTTTTGGCAAAACTCCCACGCCGAGCCGTCTCGCCCCCGGGCTTGGAACTTTCGTTTAGGGGACCGTGATTTTAGGGGCTTTTTTACCATGCTGGCATTCTATCTAGTAGTTGATCGAATGGGAAGGATTTTTTCAAAATCGGCCAATATAGGCTTGTGGTCAATATAGAACTTGATACATTAGAAACATGATAAATCAAGTAGATTTGGAGATCCGTAACCGGTCCAATGACGCAGCCCTGCCTGAAGCGGCAGAGGATCAGTCGCTTTCGATCGGGACTTCTCAGGCGCCGCTATCAAATCCGCTGGACCTTTACGTTACAGCTGCGATCGCTGCGGTTCCCGCGTCTTCGTCGACCTCCCTATCCACAGGGAGCGTCGCGGAGACGGGACTGCGTTCGGTGCGGACGATTTTTAGGCTGGCCCAAGTGGTACGGCCAATGTGTACAGGAGATAGCTAATGAGAATTGATGATGAGTTTAAGAACCTGCTGCCACCCCATACGGCTGAAGAATACGCGCAGTTGGTTGAGAACTGCAAAGCCGACCCCAGGGATGAAGTCATGCCGCCGGTGCAGATAACCATTGAAGAGGATGCCCAGTTTCGAATTCCCTTCGATAAGAATAGAGAGCGTGAGCTGCGAAGTGTCCCTCGGTCCTATCTCGAGTGGGTGCTAAGTGTGGAGCGTGCGTCTCAGGCGTTTCGCGAGCTGCAGTGCGAGGTCCGGGAGTGCTTGGGGATCTCGGAACAAGAATGTGGGCCTAGCGGACGATGGGGCAGGGGAGTGGACGTCGAGCCTGAGAATCGGCTGACACGGGAGTACTTGGTCATCGTGCGGTCGTGCTGAGCCAGTCGCAATCGGCGAGGGTCCAACGACAGCTGAGCTCCGAGTAGGCTCTCTGCGTCCCAAATGCAACGACTGTTATGCTGCCCTGCGGCACGCCGACCAACTCAGGTCACGTAGGTCCGGCGACCTCAAATGGCGCAACAAAGAGATCATGTGGGGGGAAGCCCAACGCCTTCGCTATAGATAGAGTAGTATGACTATCACTATCTAACTCTATCGACACCAGCGAAAGGCATCCAATGGCCAAGAAGCCACTTCAATCGAAGTCTGACCGCTCGGATCCCAAGATGAATAAGACACTCGCAGTTCGCACCGTGCTGAAAAAGAAGCCAACAGCAAAGGCCGCGGAGATAGCGGCTATGGTAAAGAAAGAGTACGGCCACTCGGTGAGCCCAAATCTCGTCTACATGGTCAAGACGAAGTCCAACATGGCGGCAGACGGGCGCCCACGCGTGGCTCATCCCACCAGTAACGGCACTCCAATGACGACCGCCGCCATGTGGGTAGACGCAATTAAAGCGGCTCGTCAGCTACTGCAACTGACGGGAAGTGTCCCAAACGCGATTGCGATTCTGAAAGCGGTCGAAGGGTAGGCTGGCGCAAAACAAATGCCGGTAGGAAGGCGGACGTCTTAGACGTTCGCCTTTTTGTTGCCGTTAAGGCTGCTCAATCTAGCGTTGAGAAATGCTAATTGTGGTGCGGCGCCACCGAGCGGCGGATGTATCACTTCGCTTGAGCGATCCCGGTGTCAACAAGCTCTCTGCAGACGAGTTTTAGGCACGTTGATTGTTGACATGAGTTTGGAAACATTTGGTCCCGTACGGAACGGTGTATGTGATCCCGTGCCGAGAAACGAACCTTTTCCGGAATACAACTGCTCGACCGATTGCCTTGTCGTGTTATTTCGGGTATCTCGTTTGCGGGCCAGCCTGTGATTCCGTTAAGATTCGCACCCCCCAATTTGAATCGCCGTACAATGGCGACTTCTAAAACCAAGAAAGTCAACGATGAAATCAACCACCAATAAATATGTCGCCGTGGCTGCAACTACAGTCATCGCGTGCGTGATCTTCAGTTCGCTTTCCCGCGGCGAGTCAACGACACAAGCTCGACAGCGATGGGAATATGTCACTGAGACGACAAACAGCCACTTGTTCGGCCCGGTGGCTTTAAATGAGCGTGGCAAAGATGGTTGGGAACTTGCTGGGACTCTCTCAAATAGCACCACCTTCGGATACGTATTCAAACGGCCGCTGTCTGGTCGCTAAGATGATTGTGACGCCATCGGCGGCTCAGAATTTAAGTCATTGTGTCTTCAGGATCGCTTCGATTTTGGCTTTCAGCCCCATCGTGCCGCCCATATATCGCAAGATACCCTTCCGGTCCACGATCCAAACCACAGGGATACTCCGAATGCCGAACTCGTTGGCGATTCGGTTAGTCGGACCGGCTGGATCAAAAAACTGCGGCCAGGGAAGTTGTTCCTTTTTAATAAATGTCTGAAGCTGCTCTTTATCTGTATCAAGGCTGACGCCTAGGATTGCTAAACCTCTGTCGTCGTATTTGTGATGCAGTTCTTTCAGCTCTGGAAGTTCCTGAATACATGGAAGACACGTCGTGGACCAAAAATCTATTAAGACGACTTTACCTTTCAGGTCGGCAAGGTCTACGACACGATCATCAACTGCCTTAAAGCTCAAGTGTAATGGCATATCCAATCGTTTGAGCTTTTGTATTGCGGTAGCAGCCATCGACCTAATTGGTTCAGGCGTTGGTTCGCGGCTTAGTTCATCACAAAGCGAGAGACTCTGTGATTTCGGTAGCCCAGCGGCCACCCGATATAAGACCAGATACAGACGGGCGTCCGCACGGCCGTCTGACATTAACGTGCGCGTGTATGTCTCCAACTCGCCGGCTCGGTCGTGCGGTATTGGCAAACCCAGCGAGCCAAACACATTTACTAGCGTGTCGATTGCCGACTGACGAACGTCTGAACGACGTGCGCTTTGTGGGTAGCGATTCTCAAAATCCTGCGCTTGATCGACCACCGCCATGGCGGCTTGGGTTAGCGTTATGACTAGCTTTTCCGCCTCCTTCTTTGTGGGAGGGGCGGAGTGATCGCGATTGAAAGCTTCCTCAGATAGCTTGGGATCAGCCGATTGAACAAATCGCTGGAAGCTTTCATATGCGGAAAGCTCATCGTCTCCCAAGACGGCGTGGGTGGCCCCAAAAATGCTCAAAACCACAGCGAGGCATATTATCTTCAGTCGGCTGGCACGAGGTGAATCCATAGCGACCACAGACCAATGCACGCTTGCAATTGTCCAACGGAAAATGCCTCTGAATGGATTTTAGCAGTTTGACAATCGCATTTCCATTTGGAGGGGCTCTGCCTGCCGAATGAATACTGGCCCTTCAATGACCACCGAATTCCAGCCTAAGCTGTTCGCCATGTGCGGGAGGCTATACCAAAACTCGTCGAACGGTGAGACGTATCGAGAATCGACCGTTAAGACTCGGCCCCACAATTGGCAAGCGAGCCGGCTCGGAGTCCAGACTCACCTCGAAGCTCGGCTGTTCCAAAAACTCAATGATCGTCGATTTCTGATACTTATATATAGTACCGAAAACTCATCCGTTTTCTCGGTTTGAGATCGGGCGCCGTTTTGGCCCCGGCGGGCACCTCATCAACCGAACGATTATGACAATCGCCGTGATGAATTCGAAACGCTATCAGCGTGCTTCGAGCAGATCTGTGCTTGTAAATGTTTAAGTGTCTAGCAAAGATCGCTCAGCGTAATTTAAGCGTTTTCGCGGGCGGCGACGAGTTTGATGTCCTAAAGTTGTTATCACCGAGTATCGCACTTGACGGCGAGACGTGGTGAGTGTTTACTTACCAACGGCATGGCAAAGACTAAAGTGCAAACCCGCCACGGAACGAAACTCTCCAGTGAAGAGCGGCGGGAGGCAATAATTCATGCCGTTCGGCGAGTCTTTGCCGAACGAGGATTTGACGGCACCACGACACGCGAGCTGGCAGAAGCGGCGGAGGTTTCCGAAGCACTCCTTTTCAAGCATTTTCCAACTAAGGAAGCGCTTTTTTCAGCCATGAAGCTATCCTGCTTCGCTACAAAAGCGCCGAGTGAATTTGAGAGATTAACGTCGCTAGAGCCGAGCACTTCAACTTTGATTGTGATGGTGTACTTCATGACGACGCGGATGCTCGATGTTAGCAGTTCCGGCGACGAAGACTCGATAATACAAAATCGCCTAATGCTTCGCAGCTTCGCAGAGGATGGAGACTTTGCACAATCCGTACTCGGCGGCCTTAAGGAGCATTGGATTCCGCAGGTTGAAAAGTGCCTCAAGGTTGCTGTCAAAGCCGGAGACGCCCACCTAAGTCCTCTTCGTGCGAGTTCTGCCGGATGGTTTGCCCAACATCTGGCGGCGATGATCATGATCCATTTATTGCCCACGACCCCTGTGGTGAACTACGAGCTGTCGACAGAGAAACTCGTGGAGCAGATCGTTTGGTTCAGTCTTCGAGGGATGGGCTTTAAAGACGATGCGATTAAGCGCTACTACAACGCGAAGGCTTTGACGTTGCTGGAGGATTGAATTTTTTTTGGACCGGTGGTGAGTGAGTACACACTCATAGACAGTCAGGGAGGTTTCTGATGCTTGTTCTCAGTCGAAAGCTTGGTGAACAAATCGTGGTGCCCACGGTGGAAATTACGGTCACGGTTCTGGCAATCAATGGCAGGACGGTTCGCTTGGGCTTTGCGGCACCCGATAGTGTGCTGGTGCATCGTCAAGAAGTTTGGCAGCGAAGTATCGCGATCAGTGGCACGGCTCCTTTTCACCGCCCCTCCGTACCTCACTGAATCAACCTCCGGGGTGAGCTTAGTAGTCTCAACGCGACAGGCCCTGCTAATCGCTCGAGAAGCAAGCAGTTGGTCCCTTGAAGAACACTTGAAGGGTCACTCGACCAGTTGCATCGCGGTTAGTCCCTGCGACCCATCACACATGTATTGCGGAACCGCCGGGGCTGGAGTCTTCCGAAGTCATGACGGCGGACGTACATGGGATGCGGTAGGTCCAGGGATCGAGCACGACCACGTCACAGCGGTCGCAGCTAGTCATCAGGGGCAAAATGGTAAAGTCGGCGTCGTCTACGCGGGCACCGAACCGAGTGCGGTGTTTCGGTCCGACACCGGCGGCGACACGTGGGTGAAGCTTGATGGCTTGAACGCACTTCCTTCCGCTGACACGTGGAGTTTTCCGCCAAGACCCCACACGCATCACGTTCGGTGGATTGAAGCTGATGTAAGTGTCCCGAATCGCGGGTTCGTTGCAATTGAGGCTGGCGCACTAGTCCGCACGTTTGATGGCGGGCAGACCTGGAAAGATCGCGTTCGCGGCGGACCGTATGACACGCACACGGCGGCGACGCACCCGCTTGTTGCCGGACGGCTCTACTCGGCGGCCGGTGACGGGTACTTCGAAAGCACAGATGCCGGAGATTCGTGGCAATCGCCGGAGGATGGATTAAATCATCGTTACCTCGTCGGCGTTGCAGTGGATCCGCGGATCCAGATTCAGTTGTCGTGTCCGCAACCAACAGCCCCAGTCTCGCCTATTCGCCTCGATCAGCCGAGGCTTACGTCTACCGAAAAACTGGGCACAAGCGGTGGGAGCAGGCAATGAGCGGTCTGCCGTCTGCGAAGGGCACAACTGCAAGCCGGTTCGCCACTCATGTCAGCGAACCAGGCGTTATCCACGCGGCCAACAACCGAGGGCTTTTCAGATCAGACGACGGTGGCCGGAGTTGGAAGGCTCTCGACCTTGGGTTGCAGGAGTCTCGGATAACAGATGGCGTTACGGCGCTTTCCTGCCTTGCCGAATGATGTGAAGAAACAAACGGCACCTCGTAAAAAGGAAACTGAATTATGAATGCGAACCAGAATTGGAACACTGCGATTGGCTGGGTGCTACACTCCTTAGTTGCCGCGGCAATGGTATTGGCTGCGTCAGCAAAACTCTTCGGACTCTTTCCGGCAGACCAAGTCGCGAAGATGGGTTTAGGCGTGCCGATCCAAGTCATCGGCGTTGGCGAACTTGCAAGCGCGCTTTTACTGCTCTATCCAGGCACGTCTTCGCTTGGGCTTTTGCTTACTAGCGGTTTCTGGGGCGGCGCCATCTGTCTCCACATGTCGAAGGGAGAACCGTTTGTGCTCCAGTCACTCTTCCTTCTTCTGACTTGGATTGGCGCTTACTTTCGCGTTCCTGGGGCGTTCGCGAGCTTTGCCGTGTCCTCGTCGAATCGGCTGGCAACTCAAAAGGCCACGATCGCCCGTTGAGCCCACTCCGTCGGAGTCCGGTTTCATGGCGCACATTCGAGCAGTTCGGCACATCAGCATAACTGGCGTTTTTGTCGGTCAACGATAGGTCGCCACTCGCCGACAGGCGCGAAACGATTTAGGAATTTTTTCGCTTAGAAAGGAATCACATGCGGCTCGCGTTAACGATCTCTTTTGTTCTGTTCCTGGCAGAAGTTTCCGTCGCCCAATCACAAGAGTCAGGCTTGCGTCCTGGGGAGTCGGTCTCCGCTTGGGAGCCAATCCATGTCGCCGGGCCACACAAAGGAACGAAGACGTGTCCGGTCTGCACCTACCTCGATGCGCCCTTACTTCTTGTTTTTGCCAGGGATGAACTCGCCGCAAAGAGCATCCTGAAACCGCTTGAGGAAATGGCGGTGACTCATTCCACGGGAAAGCTCCACGTGCTCTTGCTGGTGGTGGATGGTTCGGACGCAGAGTTACAAGCAATCGCCGCTGATCAGAAGTTAAAGTACGTCATGCTTTGCCGTCCTGACCCTGCAAAAAAGGAGAAACAGCTCAAAGCCTACAAGATCGATCCGTCTGTTGAGAACACTGTCATGCTTTATCAAAACTACGTTGTCAAAAAAACATGGGTTGGTCTGAAGCCAGCGGACCTGCACGTCTTAAAGGACGCAACGGATGAGTATTTGCCAATCCGCTAGCTTCAAACGAATTGGGCCGCGTTCCATAGGATATCTCTGTTTTTTGATCGAGGAGAAAACATGAAAGCTCTGCCATGGATGGCTCACGCGATTCTTTTGTCAATCGCGTTAAGCCTTGCCGGATGCAACTCGTCGGATCCGTATCGAAGGTTTGCATTTCCGGAATCGCTGACGCGGCCAAGTCCGATTGCAGCGCCTGCCCCGCTCTTTCAAGCGCAGCAGGCTCTCTCGGGTTCAAGAACTCAAGCCACTGCTGTAACAACGCCGGGTGTGGTCTCAATCACTCCGGAGAATACCAAGATTGAATTTACGGGCTCCACTGCACTCACCTCGCAGTCGGGCCATTTTACTTCGTTCAATGGCGTTCTAGAGTTGCCGTCTGATAATCCGTTACTTGCGAGGATACACGTCGTCGTCGACTTAAACTCGATATCTACATCGATTCCGCTTCTGGCTCATCATCTTAAGCAAGAAGACTTCTTCGACGTGGAACATTATCCTCGCGCCGAATTCTTCTCTGAGACCATCGCGCTCAGGCCAGAACTTGGCGTCTACAGCGTCACAGGAATACTTCAATTCCATGGAGTGTCGAAGCGAATTGAATTTCCCGCCTCGATCAACTTCAGTCCAACTGAAGTACGTTTCGACGGAACGATGACTATCGTTCAAACCGCATTCGGAATGACTGAAGCAGCCGCTAAAACAAAGGACGAAGTGCCCGTACGGGTGATTATTCAGAGTAGGCGGACATGAGATCGCGGTCCAACTCAAAAACACCAACGAAACAGAAAATAGATGAGGGGTTGATATGGCATCCAATGATAAGAAGGTGATCGCGGTCGTCGGTGCAACGGGTCAGCAGGGGAGTGGAGTTGTTCGCGCCCTGCGAGGCAGCGGCCAGTTCAAGGTGCGCGCCTTGACGCGCGATCCACGCAAGCATGCCGAACTCGCTGACGAGGTCGTCAAAGGCGACTTGGACCACCCGCAAACACTCGAAGCAGCATTCAATGGGGCCTATGGTGTCTTTCTGGTCACTAACTTTCGGGAAGCGGGAATTAGGGAGTTCAAGCAGGCCAAGTCAGCGATTACCGCGGCCAAGAATGCCGGTGTGAAACACTTGATCTGGTCTACGCTTCCGAATGTAGAAGCAATAAGCGGCGGGAAGTTTGAAGTCCCTCACTTTACCGGCAAGGCTAAGGTAGATCAGGTCGTGACAGATGCCGGATTCCCGCACCATACGTTCGTCATCGCTCCCGGCTACTACCAAAATCTCGTAGCCTTTCTCGCTCCGCACAAGCAGGCGGATGGGTCGATGGGTTGGGCACTTCCGATCGACGCCAGCGTGCGTTGCCTTCACATGGGTGACATCGACCAACTTGGTGACGTTGTCGCGGGGGCATTCATGCATCCCGACCTAGCCGGCCATGGCGAGTATCTACCACTCGTCGGCGATTTTCTGAGCTTTAACGAAATCGTCGAGATCCTCAAGGGCCAAGGCCACGATGTCTCATACATGCAAGTTCCAAAAGAGCAGTTCGCGCGCGCATTTCCTGGGGGAGCCGAACTTGCCGAGATGATGGGTTACTGGCAAGCGCACACTTATCTCGGTTCGGATTCACGCGATCAAATTGCACTCGCAAACAAGGTCGCCGGCCGGAAACCGACTGACTTCTCGACGTGGTCGCTTGAGAATTTCAAAATACATACCGAGTAATTGGCTACTAGATTTCGACAGCAACTCAAAGGAGACGCAAATTGAATACGCCAATTTCTATGGAAGCCATGCGGCAGCTATTCACCGACGCCCACACTCATCACGCTTGGCTGGATAAGGAAGTTTCGGATGAATTGTTGCGCGAAGTGTACAATTTAGCAAAGTGGGGACCGACGAGCGCGAACTCGTCCCCCATGCGCATTCTCTACGTCAAATCGAAGGCTGCAAAGGAGAAGTTGCTTCCGGCGCTGATGGGATCGAACATCGAACAAGTACGGGCGGCTCCGGTGACCGCCATAATCTCGCATGATCAGAAGTTCTTCGAGCGGTTAAACGTTCTCTTTCCGACCTTTGACATGCGGCCATTATTTGCTTCCAACCCGGCAATGAGTGAGCAAACAGCCTTCCGCAACAGCTCTTTGCAGGGGGCATATTTTATCCTCGCCGCCCGCGCTCTTGGGCTAGATGCCGGTCCGATGTCAGGATTTGATAACACCAAAGTTGATCAGGCGTTTTTCGCAGACTCGACTTGGAAGTCGAATTTTATCTGCAACATCGGCTACGGAGATGCCGCAAAGCTTCACCCGCGTGGTCCGCGCCTTAGTTTTGATGAAGCCTGCTTAATCGAGTAAATTCCCCGATCGACGACGGGCGCAGACCTGATTGTTTACAATGACTCGGGAACCCTCCAATCACGTGAAGTAACCAAACAATTTAGAGTTCCCCGTCTCGATAAAGTTTGCTCCTCGATACGTACTATTCGATTGATTTGGATGAATCCTATGAAATCGACTCTTGTGACCTGCCGATCACTTCGTAGCTGGCGGAGACCGTGTTTCATAAGCCTGATATTTGCGGCGTGCGTTCATTCGACTGCCGTTCTAGCCGCATCGCCACAGCTCAACGACGTGCAACATGGCTTTGATGTTTCTCTCTATGCAGAAGCTCCCCAGGTCGTAAATCCCATCGGCTTGCAAGTCGACCGGGCCGGGAATGTGTACGTGATCGAGAGCCATACGCATTTTCCACCCCAGGATTATAAAGGCCCAAAGGCCGATAGGATCTTGCGACTAAGCGACACCGACGGTGACGGCAAAGCCGATAAAGTGGATTTGGTTTACGAAGGACTTCACGCGGCGATGGATATCGCGTTATCGGATGATGGCGAGATGTTCGTTGTCACCAGGGCTGCCATTTTTCGTTTGCGCGATATAAACACGGATCGTAAGGTTGAACCTCCAGTCTTGCTCGTGGAACTTGAAACCGGCAATGATTACCCGCACAACGCGCTATCTGGTCTTGCACTGGATGGTCAAGGTGGAATGTATTTTGGTCTCGGAGAGAACTTCGGCGCGGCCTACAAGCTGAAAGGGACCGACGGTGCCGAGTTGTCCGGCCAGGGCGAGAGCGGAATTTACTTTTGCCGAGTCGATGGGACGCATCTCCGCCGCATCGCTACGGGATTCTGGAATCCTTTCGGCCTTTGCATCGATCGCGCCGGTCGACTATTTGCAACCGATAACGACCCAGATAGCAGACCACCTTGTCGTTTACTGCACATTGCAGAGGGTGGAGACTACGGGTACGAAGTTCGCTACGGTCGCGATGGATTGCACCCGTTTCAATCCTGGAACGGCGAACGGCTTGGCACATTGCCCATGATCACGGGGACCGGTGAGGCACCGTGCAAGCTGTTGCCCTATGACGGAGGATTACTCGTTGCTTCTTGGGCAGACAACCGGCTCGAACACTACGTACTTAAGCCAAAAGGACTGTCGTTCGATGCTGATCGTAAGGTATTAGTCACCGGCGACATGAATTTTCGCCCTGTCGGGATCGCTATGGGAGCTAACAGCGCTTTGTTTGTGAGCGATTGGGCTAGTGCGAGCTATGAACTAACTGACTCCGGTCGAATTTGGCGTCTCGTTCCAAAGCGGGCTCCTACGCTCGGTGACGGACAAGACTGCACGCCATTGCCATCTATAAAAGCGCTCGATTGGCCCGCTGATCGACATGCGATCCTGCGCGACTTGAACAGCGATGATCCATTTGTTCGTACGAGCGCGATTAATGCGTTGGCAACCGCGAAAATGGAACAAGATTCTATAGACCTAAACCTTACGCCGCGACAACAAGTCGGCCTGCTATTGGGACAAAAACGGGGAGGCCGAGGACCTTCGGAGCATTTCGTTGTTCATTGCCTGCAATCGAATGTGACCGATCTGCAACTCGCCATGCTTAAGTGGATTGCTGACAAACGGCTCACACAGTTCAGGGAAGTTGTTGAAAAAGGCCTGGACTCATCGACGCTGACAGCTACATCGTTGGTGTGCCATCTTTCGACATTAGAGATGCTTCGCGATGGAAATGTAAAAGACGTGGGAGCTGATTCAAAGACGCTAGTCGGTTTTGTGATGGACGCTCGGCGGACTCCACAGCTTCGGGCACACGCGCTGCGATTGATGTCTGGGGATTCTCCGGACCTGACTATAGAGCTACTTAATTCGCTAACTTCAAGTGCCGACGCACAGCTAAGAATGGAAGCAATTCAAAAAGCGTCCGTGGCAACTAACCCTGAATGTCGACAGCTTCTCGCCGCAGTCGCTGCCGACAATACGCAAGAGCAGAGCGCGCGGGCTACGGCCATTGATGGCCTGGCAGGAGTGGTTGAATGTAAGGATCAGCTGCTCAACTTGGCGACGCATTCACAAGGCCCAATCTGTGCCGCGTCACTCCGATCCCTGGTTGGCGTTCCCCTAAACAACGCTGACGAAACAAAACTCGAGGGGATGGATCAGACGACAGAGCTTGCGCGCCTTCTGAAGAAACCAACCGGACCGCGGCCGCCAGTAGAAGACCTCGATGGCTGGCTAAAACTCATTGATCAGAAAAAGGGTGATGCCGAAAGTGGACGACACGTTTTTTTTCATCCAGTTTTGGGCGCATGCTCACGATGCCACGCGGCGGAGGGGCGCGGTAATAAGATTGGACCTAATTTGAGCCGTATCGGTGAAACACCTCGACGACAAATATTGCAATCAATCCTGCAGCCGTCTCGAAACATTGCTCCTGGATTCCGGCAATGGGTAGTCGAGACTTCGGACGGCCAAGTGCTAACTGGAATACCTCTGAGAAAAGGAAGTGACGTGGAAGATTACATAGGGAGCGACGGGCGACAATTCTCGTTGCGAACAGCTAATATTGCTTCGCGACAAGAATCCAATATCTCAATCATGCCGGATGGACTAACCGCTCAACTTACCGATGAAGAGATTGCAAACTTGCTTGCTTATCTCCTGAGTCAGAAAGACGCTCGATGAAGTTTTCCCGGAGAGCGTTCTATGCATTGAATCTGCTGACTGGCATAAACGTTATTTCTCGACACATATATCTGCGTTCGGACAGGCATACGCGAGGTTGCCAAATCGACTAGTCTTATATTAGGACAGATGGATAAACGTGGGCGTGACATTTGTCCGATAGTTTACGCAACTTGACCAGTTCAACTGATACACGGCGAAACGCCTCCGAAGCAAATTGCGATCAGCTCAAACTCGTCGATGCGTGACACTTGTCAGTATATGACCGATTTATTACAGCCCAGGGCAGCGAGTGTAATTTACTCGTGGGTTTGTCGGCACACCCCAGGCGTTCTGAGAACTCATGAGGTCACTGGGAATTCGATTGCGCCAATCACTCCGGCGCTGAAACGCCCTGTCAATTCAATGTTTTATGATCGACGGCTGCCAACCAAATCTGACAGCAGCCCTTGAAGCGCAGAAAAGTCAACGGGTTTAGTCTGATGGCCATCGAATCCGGCCTCTCGCGACTTTCGCCGATCGTCCTCCTGCCCCCACCCTGTTAGCGCCACGAGCACTACACCGTCGGCCCCGCCACCGCGGATCCTGCGCGCAACCTCGTAGCCGTTTAACTTAGGCAAGCCAATATCGAGCAGTACCACGTCGGGGTTAAAGGACGCGAACACGTCGAGCGCTTCTAACCCATCATGAGCAGTTTGCGTCACGTGGCCTGCAATCTTTAGTAGCATGGCAAGTGACGCGGCGGAGTCTTGATTGTCATCGACAATTAGTATTCGACGAGCCGCCATCGGTTCATCTGGTTTCGTCTTTACCGGATTGGATTCGATCGTGTCGCGCACTGGAAGCCGAACTTCAAATTCGCTGCCTTGATTCACCCCTTCGCTGCTGACGCCAATCGTCCCGCCATGCAATTCCACAAGGTTCTTCACCAACGTCAGACCGATTCCGAGCCCACTTACCGTACGTTCAAGAGAAGTATCCACCTGCATGAACATGTCGAAGATGCGATGCAGGTTTTCGGCAGCTAAACCAACTCCATTATCGCGAATCTTTATTACCGCTTCCGGGCCATCCCGCTCCGCGCTGAGAGAAATGTGGCCGCCGTGGCCGGTGAACTTACAAGCGTTAGTTAGTAGATTGCCGATGATTTGAGCGAATCGGGTCGGGTCGGCGTCAAGATAGATTGGTTTCGGGGGCAAATGAATTTCGAGATCGTGGTTCATGTTTTCGACCATAGGTCGAACCGCTTCAATGGCATGATGAATCGAAGAGGCGAGCTCGACTACTCCCTTTTTTAGATCAATGGTCCTTCTCGTGATGCGGTTTACATCGAGCAAGTCATCGACCAGCCGGACCATTTGGCCAATCTGGCGCTCCATCATCCGTGACGCGGAATCAAGGCGCTCTTCAGTACCACTCGTGAGGCGAATTATCTCAAGAGCGTTGCGGATTGGGGCCAGCGGATTACGAAGTTCGTGGGCGAGAATCGCCAGGAACTCATCCTTGCGATGGTCAGCCTCGGATAAGTCAGCGGCTAGTTTCCGCAATTCGAGCGCTTGTTGTTTCTGTTCGATCGCGACCGCAATACTGCTAGCCACGAGTCCGATTGCCTGAAGACTTGCTTCGGACAATTCGTGTCGAGCGAACATCGCCACAACGCCAACGAGTCGTGTTTCTACGAGTAGAGGATATCCTGCGAACGCGACCATTCCTTCCCGCTTCGCCCATTCTTGATCGTGCACGCGTTCGTCGCCGATTACGTGGTTCGTCAAAACGGGCTCGCGCTGCTGAGCAATCTTTCCGATCTTGAATTGCCCCACTGGCACGCGGCTGTGCGGCCCATCGACGTGGGTATAGATACCGGCGCTGGCCTGCAGCTCCAATACGCGCTCACCAGCATTTAGTGTCCAAACCCGCGCAAACGCCCCATCCAGATGCGCGACGAGCACTTCGCAGCAGCGCGAAAGCATGCTCGGCAAAGCAGTTTCATGGGTCAGCACTACCCCAATTTCCGCTTGCAAGGCTGTAAGTGCCGCTCGCTCTTTGACTTCGCTTTCAGCTCGCTTGCGATCCGAAATATCGCGGATATAAGCGGTGAATTGCGGCGGTCCTTCCACCGGAATCCGCGTGACCGTCAGCTCAACGTCAAATTCGTTCCCGTTGGCATGCAATGCTGAGAGCTCTAATCGCTGGTTTAGAACTGGACCTTCACCGGTTGCCAGATAGTGGGCTAATCCGTTTCGGTGGCTGTCCCGAAATCTTGGCGGGATAATCGTATTAGCTAATTCTTGGCCCAGTACTTGATCACGACTGATGCCAAACGTTCCCTCGGCCGCCGAGTTGAACTCAAAGATTTTTCCCGTGTGGTCCATACTTATAATTGAGTCGAGCGCAGTCTCGAACATCGCCGTTTTACGAGTCTCACTGGCTCGAAGCACTCGGGCCGCCTCACGCTGCTTCGTGACGTCGCGGAAGACAAGCACACAGCCAGTCACTCGATTGTCTTCGTCCTTAATTGGGGCGGCACTATCGTCGATGGGCAATTCACTGCCATCCTTGGCAATCAGCACCGTATGGTTTGCCAGACCCACGACGACACCTTCATGCAAGGCCCTCGTTGCCGGATTTTCCACAGGTTGTCGCGTAGATTCATTAACGATGCGGAAGATGGATTCTAAAGGCAAGCTGTCCGCCTCGCTCAGCATCCAGCCAGTTAGCGATTCGGCCACACGATTCAGGTAAGCCACACGACCATGGTGATCCGTAACAATCACCGCATCGCCAATACTGGACAATGTGGTTTGCAGTCGCTTCGCTTGCAGGCTCATTAACCGTTCGGCTTCGACCGCACGGTATTGAGCTGACCGCATTGCGCCGCCCAGGCCCGCAATCGCACACCCCATTAAGGTAAACAGCACCAACCCGACTATGTCGTTGCCATGTTGAATCGCGAACGAATATCGCGGTGGGATGACTAGCAGCCAAGCTGCCAAACCCCCAAGCAAGGTCGCAAGAAGTGCTGGTCGCAAACCGCCGTACCAAGCTGCGACAACCACGGCCGGGAAAAAAGTGATGAAAGGAACGCTATCGCCAAGCCATGGATCGAGCAGATTACGGACCAACGCGGCAACGAGGACGCTAGCTCCCGCGGCACCATAGGTCGCTACGGGACCGCGAGTCGTTGAGTTCGAATTCGTTTCTGTCGACTCCATTGTTCCATTCTCGTTTCCCTCGCTTAGTAGGGAGCATGATCGTCTATGTTAACGTCTCAGAGAGTGCGTGACAAAGTCTCGCAGTCGATCATTATCAAACGACTCCGAGAAGAGGCTCTTAGAGTTAGAGAGTACTCTAGACTAGCCAGGCTTTGGTTACATCCGAACAACGCCCGCGACTCGTACTCCCGGTGTTAAATTGCGTGTAGCCCAGACTAGGCATCACGAATGCGCGCGCGATCCATACTACTTCCATTATTTCCACTAACTCAACGTCGCGTGACACGTGCCGAAATACGACCGTTTTGACATGGGTCGCGACGGCACGTTCGGCGTCCCAAAATTCGTCGACGCGACGATCTCTGACATATATATAGTGTCGAGAAGTCATCTGTTTTCTGAGACTTACACGGGTAGGCGGGCTACGCACCTTTATGCTTCATCGACCCAACGTTATTGAAACGTCGTCGTAGGTCGGCAAATCTGGATGTCTGTCGGTTTACGCAGCAGACTTGCTCAAGCTTATCCCCCACACGTGCGCCACCGCTAATTTGTCTTTTTCGGGTCGCCTGGAACAGTGGCGGCACCAGTGGCGGGCAACATCAAGCTCATATTCTTACCTTCTAAGTTCGTCCAGAAAGTCCCAGAGCCGCTGTGGAAAAGCCGCAGCACGATTTTCGGATTGAGTTGTTCCGCCAGCGAATATCGCAAAAAGGCATCGCTATTGCCTTGGAAGACGTCCATCTTGAGTTGGAAGAGGTTGCTACGCGCAGTTTCCGTGAGCTTAGTGACTTCCGCCTCGGCGCCACCCAGGAGCTGCGTGCGACGGCCCGCGAGCGCGGCGATTTTGGCATCGAACTCGGCCCTCAACTTGTCGATCTGACTATCCGTTTTTGTGCCAAGATTCGCGACATCACGATCAATACTGGCCACTAGGCGTTTGGTTTCCGCTTCGACTTCGACCGCGCGCTGTTGAATCATCTGCTGTTCGCGTTCCACATCCGCTTCCGATTGCGCGGTGATTTCCTTGGCCTTATTAGTGATTTCCGTTTCCCCGGCAATCTGTTTGTCGCGAATCGGCTTTAAATATTCTTCTGGGATTACAATGTTCCGAATGAAAGCTGAATGCACTTTGACGTCCTTACTGCGTCCGACACGGACCAGCTCTTGGGTGAAGTCAGCCTGGAATTTTTCTCGCTTGCTCCCCTCTAAAAAGTCCTGAACGCCGTAATCAATCCCCTTATCGCGACCGATCGAGTGGGCTTGAACGTCGATTACAGTCTTTTCCACGGTCTGGCGCGAACCGTACTCGGCTACCAGACTCGGCATGTCTTTGGGCAGTACCTCCCATTCCACGGTGCAATCCATGCTGATCAGAAAGCCGCCCTTGGATGTGAAGTCGATCGCGGTGTTTTTCTGCGGATTCGCGTCATAGTGAAATGCGGTTTGGAAAATTCCAACTTCCGAAATCAGGACCTCGAACTCTTTCGTGTTGATGTAATACAAACCGGGCTGCAGCACCTCGTGCAAAATGCCTTTTTCATCCGGTTGTTCCGCAAAACGACTCGGCCCATCTTTACCTAACAGACGCCTCTGAACTCCAACAAATCCGGACTTAATCTCCACCGCATCGACCAATTCGACGCGATAACCTCGCAGATTGATCCGGTACGAACCGGGCGGTAACACTTGGCGCTGAATTCCTTGCTCTTCGTCCTGGGGGTTCTTTGCGTTTTCGGCCAGGAGCCTGCCGGGAGGCAGCGCCTTGCCACCGAGCGCGGTGACGATTCCGACTTTCCCCGGCGGTATATCAGTGTTCTTTTCCAATTCTGTGGAATAAACAATCGGCAGTACAAAATGCCAACCTTCACCGAGCACGTCTCGCTGGATGCCCTTCTGCCCGGCCTCAGCAAGCACGTGACCAGGCGTCAGCGGCTGCCCGTCTTTGGCCGTGATTATCAGGTGGTAGCCGGGGCTCACATAAGTAAAAAAGGCATTCCATGTCAGAGCGACAAAGCTCACGGCAACAAGCAGCAGTATGGACCACACGATCAACGAGCGTCGCCAATTGTGATGAGACTGGAACTGGAATGCGGTTAAGCTATCAATGGATTCACTCATTATGTCTAGCTCTTTGTATTTTCAAATTCAGCGCGGTGAATGCTTGTGATAACTAAGGATGATCCTGTGTGCTCTCACTTCGATGGCGTCGCCGATGGATCCGCGGTGACGGTGGGTATTGCAGTTGGCTTGCTCGCCGAGCCCGCAGGCTTCGTCAGGTAGTTGCTGAATAGCCGACCAAACTCACTGTCATCGCCGGCAAAAATCTCGGTCAACGCCGGACCTAATCTGTTCATCAAGTTGTACTGAGCGAACGACTGCACATCGGCAAACCCTTGCATCGCTTTACGCAAGCCAGCGACCTTGGCGTCGTTTTGAAGATCAATCACCGCCGCGTCCGCTTTTCCCTTGGTAATTGTCGCTTCTGCTTGCTTTTCAGCCGCGTCCAAAACGAGCTGCGCGTTCTCGAGATCTTGCGTCGCCTGTGAAAGAGCAACCTCTTTCATTTGTGTCGCTTTCGTCTTCGCTTGAATGAGGCGAGTTTCGGCTTCGACCTTCGATTTAGCCTGGTCCTTTAGCGCTTCTTTTGCTTTGAGTTCTTGCGCCGCGCGATATTGCCGCAATCGAGCACCGTTCTTGGCTTGCTCGACCCGAGCCAGTTCGCGTTGCGCGATTTGGTCGGCCAACTCGGCAGGAGGCCGCATATCTGCCAGCGTTACCGCACGAACCTCTACGCCTAATGCCGCGCACTGCGGTTTTACTTTTTCGAGTAAGGCTTTTTGTAGCGCCTCACGTGCGTTGACCGGTTTTTCTGTAGGAGCGTCGGGGGTCGCCGCCGCAACTGGGGCCGCAAGAATAAAGTCGCGGGCATCAAAATTACTTCCCTCAATGCGTGCGTAGCCGCGGATGTGCGGAAGAATTACCTTTTGCAGGATCTCGTTATCCAGTTGCTCTGCGGGCGTTTCATCCTGCTGATGCAATACTCCCTCATCCGTAAGTCGCACGGTAAGCAACGGAGCTGCGTCGGGCTGAGCCGCATACTCGACCACAACTTGCGGTTTCAAAATGAAACCATCGCGGCTGGGAAATTCGATATCGCTCAAGCGCACTCGATGACTACGAACTTCAACCGGCGTGATCGTTTCAACGTAAGGATTGAGGTAATAAGTGCCGGCCGGACAGGTTTGCTTTTGCACTCCACGATAGCCGTCTGGCACCAGGTACTGATCTTGAGTTTGTTCAGCGCGCAATGTACGCGGATCTTTGCCGACGCGAAGAGTGCGAACTCCAATCTGATCAACACGGATTTGAACCGCGGGAACTCGCTCCCACGAATACGCGTAAGGATTCAGACGATAGAAACCTTGGGTCAACACATCTCGGAGGATTCCTCGTTCGCCTTCGATCGGATCGGTTCGATCCTCGGTGCCCAAAATCTCGCCTGCCGCCATACGCTCCGCTGAAAGCGGCTTGCCGAACTTGCGAGTCAGAACCAGGCACTCGCCCGCCTTTACCTCCACCATGTCGTGAATTTCATGACTCCAAAAAATCGGGTTGAGGAAATGGCGACCTTCGCCCCACACCGGCAGCATCACTCCCTTATAGGATTCATCCGGCGCGATGATTTCGTCAGTCCCCAGATTCTTTCCCCAGCGGCCAATGCGCACGAGATATCTTCCCGATGGAACTTCAATTCGCTCGACTTCCCACCGCCAGATTTGTTGCAGAATGCCCAGCCCAACGAGGCCAATGCACAGCAGCAACCAAAATCGTCGCTGTCGAAAGAGCTTCACGTCGATTTCTCACTATTCAAGTTGTTGGCGCTGATGTTTTTGACCTGCTCGTCTGTGGCTGCATCCTGAGCCTCTGCCGCATTGCCTGCCCAAGTTGGTGTCGCTTCGCTCACCGTTTTGGTCTGCGCACGTAAATCTGCCAGTTGTGCTTCCAGCACGGCCGGATCGATTGCCGAATTCGGATACGAAACATCCATATCTGTCGTGTCCACGTACACGCGTTCTTTGGCCCGAGCGTTCAGAGATTTCTCCAGGACGAGTCCTTCCGCGCGTTGCCACTTTGCAACGGCATTAAACGGATCGAACCGACGGGCAATGGCATACTGTTCTTCCGTTTTTTCAGCTTGGGCCAGCTGGCTGAGCAATATACTGCGGCCGACTTCGTACTGTCGCAATTGCAGCTCGAGCATATACAGTCGATGTCGCGATTCGGCGATCATGCCACAATGGCGTTCCAATTGCTCGCGGAAATTGTCGATCGCCGACTGCTCCAATTGTTTTTTGTATAGTGCTGCTCTCGCTCCCAACTCGTCGCCCTCTGCGGCCAGTCGCTTCGCCTCGGCTTCCAGCGCCGGGACATGCTCTTCGCTTTGTTTCAGATTTGCGCGGAGCGAGGCTTCTGCCACCTCCGCTTTGCCGAGCGCCTCGCGCACAGCCTTTACGTGCCGCTCGTGCTGTAAGACGACGTTGGTCAGGATTTCCTCGGGATCGAGCCGCTTGCGGAATACGATGCTCCAGAAGCGCTTGATACTATTTCGCAGCTTGTGTGGGCCGATGGCCAACACCATCAGCGCCGACAACAACCCGCCCCACAGAAGCAATCGCAACAGGAAATAGTCGACAAATGCCATTGGAAAACTAATTCAAGATAGCGAGACAAACACCTGGCTTGCATGATTGTCCCCGCCGGCAACTAATCAGCTACGGGGTCGACCGAATCATACGGGGCTAAATTGCAATAACAGTTCAAAGTCACCGTCGCGTGATGTCGTGCCGGCATCGTTTTCATCAACAGCACGAAGCACTCGAGCTATCATCCGCGAGGCCATCACATGTATTTCATTCGCTCGTTATTATGCTTCCTTTGGTTCCAAATTCCTACTTGGCAATTTAAAGCCCAAGGGGGGAAGCGAATTCGAGACTGTGTCAATGATTTTACGAGTTTTGCCGCGGATGTATGCTACGGGTGGTTGGATCTTGAATGGCACGAAGGTGGAGTCATTCCATCCTTGTCTACCGGCGTAGCCCGACTTCGAAAACGAAAATCGGCGAGTTAGTGCCGCTTAGTCTTGTCTTGCTGGGACACTCCCCAATAACGACCGTTTGAAGTGCGGTCGATCATTCTCGATTACTCATCCGTTCGACCGCACCACAGAATCGTGCCGATAAGGCATACGTTTTCTCGGAATGAGGCGCGGGCCCATTTCCGTCCTCGAAAAACGCGCGATCGACCGAACGAATTCTCGCACCGGTGTCTCAGGCTGTACGCTCAGGCGATGCGACCGGCGCAGGTTCATAGGTTTTCCGGCCGCAAGACGGTCCGTCCTTAAATAGTTTAGGAGGTGCGCTCGACCATTGCGACTGATGGAGATTGCGCGGGTTCAAAGCGTCATGACGGATTGACATGGCTCGTTTCTCGCGTTGAGCGCGGAATATTCTCCTTTTCATGGCACAATTCTCTCCGCGAATTGCGAGGCTACTCCCACAACTTTCGCGATGGGGCGGATTCTGCGAGGGGTTCGCGGTGCGGACGTCGCACTGTTAATGGAGGAAGATCTCACCCACAAAGATATCTCCCATGATTGCCGGAAAGCGTTGCGCGCCTGAAATGGTCGCTGTCGTAGTCGCAGCTTGTTTGCTCACTACGAATACTCTTCGCGCCGCCGCTTTGTTTGTTGCCAACGGCGGTGACAATACCATTGAGAAATCCGCTCCGAACGGAGTCGGATCGCTGTTCTCGAACAGCCCTTTGATCAGCAGTGTTCGAGGCTTGGCTTTTGACGTGACGGGAACCCTCTATGCGGCCATGGATGGTGCGGATCAAATCGTAAAGTTCACTCCCGGTGGGGCCGCTTCGATTTTTGCCAGTAGTGGCTTGAGCGCCCCGCGCGGCTTAGCCTTCGACGGCGATGGAAACCTTTACGCCGCGAATCCAAACACCAATTCAATCGTGAAGTTCACACCAGCTGGTGTCGGCTCCGTGTTTGCCACTAGCGGCTTGAGCGCACCGCAGGGGCTAGCATTTAATAAGGCGGGTAATCTCTACGTAGCCAATGCCGGTAACAACACAGTAGAGAAGTTTACATCGGCCGGAGTCGGTTCATTATTGCCAGCACGGTGCCTTCGGCACGCCATTCGGCTTGGCATTCGACAGTGGCGGGAGCTACTATGTGGCGGACACTGGCTTCCCCTATACAATTGAAAAGTTTAATTCATCCGGCACGGGATCGACGCTTGCCAGCGCCAATGCCTTGTCCGGTCCGATCGGTTTGGCTTTCGATAATACAGACAATCTGTACGTTGCCAATAACACCAATAATACAATCTTGAAGTTCACGTCGGCGGGTGTCGTGTCGACGTTCGCGAGCAGTAACATCACTGCCCCTTACTTTATCGCATTCCAACCCAATCTCACCGCTCTGGCGGGCGATTACAACGGAAACCGCGTAGTCGATGCCGCTGACTACGTGGTGTGGCGGGCGAATCAAGGTACGAGCAATGTCCTCGCCAACGATCCGATCGGCGGCGCGATCGGTGCCGCGCAATACAACCAATGGCGCGCTCACTTCGGTCAAACCGTCGGGAGTGGAACGGGCGCCGTTATGAATGCCGGCGTCCCCGAGCCGGCAACGTTCGTGCTTCTGATGTTCGCGGTCGCAGTTGCTGCCTTTTGCGAAGCCGGGTTGCATAAAAAGTCCCAGCAACTCGGTTACGGGTGACACAAGTCAACAACCCACCGTTTTCTCGGCACGCCGAAAAACCCGAGGTTTTTGAACCGGCTGGTTGGGGGCCGTTTTTGGGACAGATACCATCCGTCTGATTGGCAGTGGAAATACTGTCGCGGGGCCAGCAGGAAATGCCGCCGCCCGCGGCAACACTCTCGGATCATCCAGAAGACGGCCCCGCCCAATGGAAGGCGACCGACATCGGCCAAGTGGTTACGCTGCCGAATGGTGACGTGGTCCGCAAAACCGGCGATATGTCTTTTGAGCGAGTGAAGTAATTGCCTTGACGATATGATGCAGGCGGCGCGAGAGCAGCGTCCTAGGGGATACGACGGCGCATTACGCTGGCTGAATGAACAGCGACGACCTTTCGAAAGCTCAGTGCGCCGATATTAGACGCAAAGCAGCTTGGATGCTTAGCTATCTGGAAAAGCTGAGCGATCGGATGTCGTACAAGGGCTTCCCCACCGATGACCCAATACGGCAAGCCTTGTTGATGCACTGGCCGCCGCTCAGCGATTACACAGTGAGGTTGAGAGCCGTTCTATCGGCGTAACTGGATTGCCGGAAGAAACGAAGGCGCCGGCCGACTTGCTGTTCACTCGAAGGAGCCAACCTCGAAAGCACGAGATGTTAAAACTCATTAAGTCACCGCAGCCACACGATCAGCCCCAGCCCAACAGCAGCAAGCGTCGTAGCGATTAGGACGGTGCGAAGGGAGAAGCGCGACCACGGGACGCCAGCACACGTGGCCGAAACTGTTGCGAGAAGCCAGATTGGAACTGCGACAAGAATTTCGCCGTCGCGAGCTGTAAAGCTGAGTGATTTGTCGCCAATCTTCAAATCGGGTGCCCAAGTGCTCCACGCCGTCCGTTGAGAAGGCATTTCTTGCCCCCATTCAACGCCTGCAACTCCACGCGCGGATGCTAATCCGAACCTTCTCATATCTATGTTGTCCCCCACCCAATAGCTCCGCACCCAAAGGGCAACTAGCAGCACCGCCACGATTCCCCACGCCACCGACCACGCGATTCGCAGCTTGCGGTGTTTCATTGGTCTTAGAGGTGCGCTGATGGGGAATTAGTTTAGCACGTTACAGCTAGCACTTGCTGCCACTGAGTTAACGGACGCTATTAGAAGCGTACAATCGGCGCGATCGGAGCAGTACCCACACCACCCAGCGAGGATGTTTTATGCGATCAATCAAATGGCTGTGCCTCACGGTGTCATTTGCGGTTGTCTCAAGCACGCCTTGTTTTGCGGGCATCCCAAGGGATTGCCTCCAGTCCAAAGTAGTCGATGAAGGCAACAACAAGTTTCTTTACTATGCAGATTACTATGAATCAACCTGTGGTCAGGATGCGCAAGCGGATGCGGTGGAAACTGGCGAAGAAGAGATTCCGGAGGTCTGCCCACCTGGGACACCCGCTTGCAAGAATGCGAGCGCGCCTAGAGGCGAACTCAGTATATTTCACGGCTTAAAGGCTCCTGTTTCAATGGACGCTCAGCCATCACTAAGCAAAGGTGTAACCGTTTCCTGGGACACCTTTGTTAAGTTCGATTTAACGTCCGAAGGCAAAGTCTACGATGCAAAAGTTTTTGAAGTCAAACTTACTACCGGACGACCAATCTACGTCGCATTCGAGGTAGAGGGGATTCCGAAAACAGTGAGCGCAGAGCCACTCAAACTGGAAGCTAAAGACGTGAAAAAGCTGGCCGGAGAGCACGCTTACAGCGTGTCTTATCATGGTCGCCAAGTGCTGTTCTTAACGGCGCGACAAGACATTACGGCACACGTAGCGTCGTCGCAGCCTCGCAAATAGCTCCATGCCGCTTACCGCGCACGAAAAAGCCCGCCACGAGGGGCGGGGAAGTTAGGGTGTGAGATTTGATTTATTTTTCGTCGGGTGATTGCGCTCGCGCGATTTGCGTACAAGAACGATGACGACAAGCATAGCTAACAGAAAACCAATGGCCACCGACGAGAGTATGATCGGCACCCAGCGCATGATTAAATCGCCATTGATGAACATCTAGCTCCGCTCTTCTGCTGTCTCTCGATCAGTTCCTTGATCGTCCATAGGACGCATCGTAGCAGCGGACGACGAAAGTATCGAGCAGCCCAGAGGCTTAGTCGTGGCGCCGTGAAGCCGCCGCGCGCATTACACGTCGCAGCATAACCACAAACATCCCTAGCACGACGAGCAGTGGTAGTACGTAAGGGTATAGCTCCAGAATCCGCGTCCCTCGATGTGGCTGGCGATTGCCAGTCCAATAAGAATGCCGAGGACAACGCCGTCGAACCAGATGACGGAAATGATGATAGCGGCTAATTTCATTGGGCTGAGTGCACTAGCGATTGATCGGGCGTATGAAACTTCCGTCTGTTAGACGCGATTGTGTGAGGTCGGTCTGCGGCAACCAATGAAGCTGAGCGTGAGCCCTACAGCAAGCGAGGTGGTTGACGGCTCCGGCACCGCTAAAACCCGAAAGGCAAGATCGTAGTTGGGAACCACTTTGCCAGGATCGCGCGGATCAGGAAACGGAAACTCTGGACCCAACTCCGTTCCGCCCGAGTAGTTGTTCTGGGAAACAACAAACGAACCGATAATCCCTCCGACAGCATTGCGATTTTCGAACGTCAACGTATAGATATTCCCAGCCGATAGTTGAACTGGAGTATCGAAATTAAAGTCGATCCAAATATCGCGAAAAGACCGATCGCCAGAGTTGACCGACACTATCTTGGATCCGAGCACAGTTCCGTTGAGGGCCACGCCTTCTCGCACATCGGCTTCGATTGTTTGTATCTGCTGGGCTATTTGGGTGCGGGACCACATGAAACTCACGGCTCTAACGCTTGCTTCGTTGGCAGTCGCGGTAAATGTTTGAGCGAACGGATACTCATCAATATAACCAAAGCCGGGTTGCACTCCCTCGTCGTTGACAATATCCGCGTTACTTGCCGATGTCAGACCACAAACGATAACAAATACGACGGCTAATTTATTCATTGGTTCTAACCTCCGCCCATCATCCTAACCGTCCGCGCCGTCGCCACCCGCACCCCAGCACCCCGAGCAGTAGAAGCGTGGCGGAGGTGGGCTCCGGGACTGAATCGAATGCAAGATAGCGCGGGTCGAGCGGAACATCTATTGATCCCACCAAGCTTCCATCCGGTGCGTATTCCATAATGCTGTTCAAGTCATTCGAAGCAACATAAAGGATTCCGGCGGTATCAAACGCGAGACCGTCCGCGCCACGTAAAGTGACAAAAGTACTCACGTTGCCACTTGGCGTCACTTCTACTACGGCTTGATCGGCGGCGAAACGCGGAAATACGGATACGAAGAGGTTGCCATGACTATCAAACGCAGCAGCCCCTGGCAAAATCGGAACAGTCGCGAAAAGCGACACTGCGCCCGAAGGAGAAATCTTATCAATGCGCCCGGTAGCAACCTCTGGAGCATATAAGTTGCCGTCATTGTCGAATACCAAAGCTTCGGCATACGCTGGCAGCGTTACAAACAGCGATACGTCTCCAGTTGGCGAAATTCTCGAAATCTCGCTGTTCGAGTTTGAGACATACAAGTAGCCAGATACGTCAAACGCTAAGCAGAATGGCTCGGGGAACACCGTCGCGACCAAACTCGAAGTGCCATTCGGGGTGAATTTGTGAATCTCGCCTGATCCGGCATTTGCGACATAGAGATTGCCGCTTGCGTCAAATACAAGGCCATCTGGAAATGCCTGGCCGGTTGCAAAATACGAGTATTGGTCGCCGTCAATCTTGACGATGTCGCTCGCAGTTGCAGAGACAAACAAATGTGCAGCCTGTGAGGTCGACGCCAATGTAGTCGCCGCGAAGACACCCCAGATAACGATCGGTCCTTTCATCGGCCCCCTCTTGTCGCAAAACCATCGCCAGAACGCCGACACCTATCCTCCCACCCGATTGTGGATATTGCAATCAGAAGCGCTACGGATTGTGCTGTGATTGACGTTTTGTCGATGTTTGGGCAGAATGGCGGGAATCAAAGCTCACTAAGGCAGTGGACGTAACCGACCACCATCCGCTGCCGAGCAAACTAGAGTTCTTTTGCCTTCCTGGTCGGAAACTAGAAAACAGAGTGCGCTGGTCGGGGGCGCCGACTGGCCGTAAGGGTCTGTCGGGGGCGATCTAGTCGTCCCGATATCGACCTCGACCAGCGCACTTTTCTTAACACCCGATCTTGGGTGTAGGAAGGCAACCACGATGAGTTGCGTATCTGAAGGGAATAATTTTCGCTCGACCCCAACATTGCGGCACGTGCTGCAGCGCTCCGAGCGGGAAAGCATCCGCCGGCACTGGCGGAGCGATTCATCCCAGGCCGGGAACTAGGGCTTCATAGCGACGATGGCACGTACGAGTTTCCGCCCACTGCTCCACTGTCAGCGAAGACTAGCGAAGTGCGAAGTCGCCGCTGGGCCAAGCCGATGAAGCGTAGCGACATTGCCAAACTGCAATTCCTAAACGTCGAAGCCGCCAAAGAGATTCTCGACGAGGTTGCGGCGACGGCGAGATTGCGGCCAAGGCGCTTAAGCACGTTGAAGAGTCATACCGCACGCTGTTGACCGAATCCGAGCGGTTCACGTTGTCAGCGATGGCAGCGCGGAAGTTCTTACGTAACGGCGTACCAATTTAGTTTCTTGGCGAGAGCCCGCGCGGGGCTCTTTGCTCGATTCCCCGTATGGCCATTCGTGGGCTACTTTGCCGCGTCGGGAATTGGCACGTGCGTATTCGTTTGAATTGGGTGTGTGACTTCGCTCGATTCGCTATCCCACGTCATCGATGACATTGGTTCGCAACCAGCGAGCGCAACAATTCCCAGCAACAGTATTAACCGTAGTCGCATGCCGCGACTTTTACCAAAACCAGTAGCTAGCAGCAATACGCTTTAACCATCGGAGTTTTTAGATATGACCGACGAAATCAAAGTTCACGTAGCTGACTACGGCAGCGGTCGCAACCTTATGCTGCGTTACCGCGACCCGATCACCGGTAAGCAAGTCGCGAAGTCTGCGAAGACATGCAACCAAAGCAAGGCCGAGCGAGCGGCAGCGAAGTGGGAGGCCGAACTAAACGGCGGCGCGTACCAAAAGCCGTCGCGTATCACCTGGGAGGCGTTCATAGACCGCTACAAAACCAACGTACTGCCCGGACTATCGGAAGGTACGGCAATTACATAGGCCTCATTCAACACATTCGAGCGCCTTACCAATCCTGAGAAGCTCGCGACGGTCACGACTGGGCTGATTACGTCGTTTGTCACGAAGCTACGCGAGGAAGGATGGAGCGAGGCCACGATTGCAAGGCATCTTCGCGTCTTGCGCGTGGTGACGCGGTGGGCCAAGCGCGAAGGGCTAATGTCGACCGTACCGCAATTCACCATGCCGAAGCGAATTAAAGGATCCAAGGTGATGCGGGGCAGGGCAATCACCGGCGAAGAGTTCGACCGGATGATTAAGGCCGTGCCGAAAGTGGTGGAGAACGCTGCGGCAAAGTCGTGGGAATTCTACTTAAACGGCTAGCGGGCTGCGACTGAGCGAATCTCTTACGCTGCGATGGGATGATGCGCCAGACGCGATCGTCGTCGACCTGACGGGCCGTAGGCCGATGCTGCGGATTCCCGCCGAAGCGGAGAAGGGCAACCGCGATCGATTGCTACCGATGGCGCCCGAGCTCGCCACGCTGCTGCAGAGCGTTCCAGAAAACCTGCGGCGGGGAAGGGTGTTCAAACTACTCGCGAGCAACGGGCAGCCGCTACGTGCAACCAGGACCGTCGTCGGCAAGATTGTTTCCGCCATCGGCGAATCCGCCGGCGTCGTGGTCGACGAACGCACCAAAGGCGACGCCGCGAGTGATGCCGGCCGTATTGAAAGACCTAATGCGCTACGAGGACGTTAGCACGACGATGAAATACTATGTCGGCTTGGACGCGGAAGCGATGGCCGACACGATTTGGGCGGCGATGGGTAACACTGCGGGTAACACTTCATCAGCGCATGAAAAAAGCAGCGCGAAAAACACTGCTTTTTAAGGTACCGGAGGAGGGACTTGAACCCACACGACCTTGCGGTCACTGGATTTTGAGTCCAGCGCGTCTGCCAATTCCGCCACTCCGGCGTTGCGTAATCGTTACGTAATAAGGTATCCAGCCGCGTCCTTAGCGAAAAGGGGGTTTGCAAAACATGGACCGTCGCTCTGCGTCTAGCGTGCATAGAAGGAAGCCGCGTGGATCGTTATAAAGGAGGGCAATATTTGAACAACACAGTGGAGAAAGTAGAGCGATGGCCTTGCAGGTGAGACCAGCGGAAAAGTGTGCGTTTGATTTAGTGGCGCTTGGCGAGTGCATGATTCGGCTCTCGCCGCCCGACCATGGTCGCATTGAATTCTCGCCGACGCTTGAAGTTTGGGTGGGGGGCGGTGAGTACAACGTAGCCTACGCGCTATCGCGGCTTGGCTTGCGAACGGGGTGGATCGGCGGGCTCAATACGTCGCCAATGGGGCGTATTGTTGCGAATCACGCGCGGGCCGTCGGCATGGACGTGTCCCACGCGGTGACGCGAAAATACGATGGCGTCGGAAAGGTCGATCGCATTGGGCTGAACTTCACGGAAGTTGGGCACTCGAAGCGCGGCTCGGTAACGCTGTATGATCGCGGACACTCTGCAACGGCCGGCATGAAGCCGGGGGATGTTGATTGGAAAAAACTCTTTGCGGAGCAGGGTGTTCGCTGGCTGCACACCGGCGGCATTTTCGCCGCGCTCTCTGAGGGCACGCGCAAGCTCGTGGCCGAAGCGGTGAAGGCTGCGCACGAGTCGGGCACGATCGTCAGCTACGATCTCAACTTCCGGTCGAAGCTATGGTCGAGCGAAGAGGCGATCAAGACGACGAAGCCGCTTGTGCCGTTTGTCGACTGCCTCATCGGAAACGAGGAGGATTTCCAGAAGGTGCTTGGGTACGAAGTCGAAGGCGTAGACGTCGAAAAAGGCAAGCTGGATACCTCGGCGTTCAAATCGATGGTGAACCGCGTCGTGAAGGATTATCCGAACATCAAAGTCGTCGGCACCACCTTGCGCGGCGTGAAGACCGCACTTATCAACGATTGGTCGGCGATCATGTGGCACGACGGTACGTTCTTCGACGGTCCCTCTTATCCGGACCTGGAAATTGAGGACCGCGTCGGAGGCGGCGACGGATTTGCGTCTGGATTCACGTACGGGTTCCTCGCCGGTCAGACGCCGCAGCAGTGTGTGGACTTGGGCGTAGCCCATGGAGCGCTGCTAATGAGCACGCGTGGCGATTCCAGCCAAATCACGCTTGAAGAACTTCAGCACATCGCCGGCGGCGGCTCGGCACGAATCAAGCGGTAGAGCTTTTGAAATTGCCATAGAGAACACAGAGGTCACAGAGAAAATTCGCTCTGCGGCTGTTTGAAACCGAACGTGCTATTATCAGCGCTCGTTTGAATTAGAATGTTACGAAGATTGACTTATGGGACTGTTTTATCCGAGTTCCAAAAAGCTCTCTGTGAACTCTGCGTTCTCTGTGGCATGTCGGTCGCCTTATTTACCGCGTCGTGATCAAGTCCAATAAAACTCTCGCGCCAGCCGATTTTTTGCCGCAGCTAGAACGGTTTTGGGCGCGGTCGGCCGAGTGTATCGATGCGGTCGAACGTAGTTGCCCGCCAGGGTCATCATCACCAGTTTTCACCAAGGCGGGGCGCTACACCTCGCAAGGGTGGACCGAGTGGACGCAGGGCTTTCAATATGGCTCGGCGCTATTGCAGTTCGACGCCACGGGCGATGAACGCTTTTTGAAGCTTGGCCGCGATCGTACGGTTGCCCACATGGCGGCGCATGTCACGCACATCGGCGTGCATGACCACGGCTTCAACAATGTGAGCACCTACGGCAATCTTTGGCGGCTTATGAATGAAGGCCGCATACCGGAATTCGAATGGGAACGGAACTATTATGAGCTCGCGCTCAAGGCCAGCGGGGCGGTCCAAGCCGCTCGGTGGGCGAAAACTGCAGATGGCTCCGGATATATCTATTCCTTCAATGGGCCGCAGTCGTTGTTTGTGGACACGATTCGCACGTGTCGCGCGCTTGCGCTCGCTCATCAATTGGGGCATCTGCTGCTCGGCGAAAATGACGAACGGATAAGTCTAATGCGTCGGCTTGTTGAACATGCCACCAGTACGGCTCGTTACAACATTTGGTACGGCGAAGGGCGAGACAACTATGATGTCGCCGGCCGCACGGCACATGAGAGCGTCTTCAACACGAAAACCGGCGAGTATCGCGCGCCGAGCACGCAACAAGGCTATTCGCCGTTTAGCACGTGGACGCGCGGCTTGGCGTGGGCGATGCTAGGTTATGCAGAGCTGCTTGAGTGGCTTGCAACCCGAATTGACTCTGAGCTCGACGCTTGCGGCGGCCGCGATGCCGTCGAGGCAATATTTGTCAACGCCGCACGCGCAACTTGCGATTTCTACATTCGCGAAATGCCGGCATGTGGTGTTCCCTATTGGGATACCGGCGCGCCGGGTCTAGCTAAACTTGGCGATTACCGCGACCGCCCCGCCAATCCATTCAACGGTGAAGAGTCTGTGGACAGTTCCGCAGCTTCGATTGCGGCCCAAGGCCTGCTGCGACTTGGCCGCTACCTTTCGCGCGCGGGCGACACTGCGGAAGCTGCGGGAGCGTATGTCCAATCCGGCCTCACGATAATTAGCACGTTGCTCGACGAACCCTATCTATCGACAAGCGGAGACCATGAAGGGCTGATACTTCACTCGGTCTATCATCGCCCGAAGGGTTGGGATTACATTCCACCTGGGAGCAAAATTCCCCGAGGCGAAGCCAGCATGTGGGGCGATTATCACGCGCGTGAGCTGGCACTCTACGTGGGGCGACTCGCGAAGAACGAACCGTATTACACGTTTTTTGGGCCTGTTGATGGCTGATCAGCCAAATCGCGTCGCGCTTATTACCGGCGGAAGCCGTGGCATCGGCCTTGGCATTGCCGAAACGATGGCTGGGAGCGGCTTCGCACTCGCGATTAATGGTGTGAGGGCCGCCACTGAAACGGCCGCGGCGATTAATGGGCTGCGCGAGCGCGGCGCGGTTGCCGAATACTTCCAGGGCGACGTCTCGGTTTCCGCAGATCGACAGTCGCTCGTCAACACAGTCCGCGGTCGATTTGGCCGCCTCGATGTTCTGGTGAACAACGCCGGCGTTGCGCCGTCGCCCCGTGCTGATATTCTCGATGCCAACGAGCAAAGCTTTGACCGGCTCATCGGCATAAATTTGAAAGGTCCGTACTTCCTCACTCAGCTCGTTGCCCGCTGGATGATCGAACAGCGAAAATCGAACCCGGAGTTTCACGGAGTCATCGTCAACATTTCGTCAGTGAGCGCGACCGAGGCGTCGATCAATCGCGGCGATTATTGTATCAGTAAAGCGGGAATCGCGATGGCGACGCAACTTTGGGCCCATCGATTGGCCGAGCACGGCATTGGCGTGTATGAAGTGCGGCCAGGGATTATCCACACGGATATGAGTGCGGAAGTCGCCGAAAAATACGATAAACTGATTGCCGGGGGCCTGACGGTCGAAAATCGCTGGGGCGAGCCCGCCGACGTTGGTCGCGCCGTAGCGATGCTCGCGCGGGGCGATCTAACCTACGCGACCGGCAACGTGCTGAATATCGACGGCGGCCTGACGCTGCGTCGGCTGTGAGTGGGTAGAATTGCACATAAAGATGCCATCTATAATTGATCAACTTGCCGCACTGCGACTCATTCCGATGGTGGTAATTGACGACGCCCGGCATGCCGCGGCGTTTGGCGAGACTTTGGTGGCCGGCAGATTGCCGGTTGCCGAAGTCACGTTCCGCACGCCTGCCGCCGAGGAGGCAATTCGGATCCTGGCCAAGAGCGGCGACGTGCTTGTGGGTGCCGGCACGGTCCTGAACACCGAACAGGCCGATCGCGCTATTGACGCCGGTGCGCAATTTCTTGTCGCACCCGGTACAAACCCGCGCGTGGTAGAGCACGTCGTCAAACGCGGCGTGCCGATGGTCCCCGGCATCGCAACGCCGAGCGAAATCGAACTGGCAACCTCGTTGGGCGCGGCGGCGCTGAAGTTTTTTCCCGCGGAGACGATGGGCGGTGTGGCCGCGCTGAAGGCGTTCGCGGGCCCATATCGCGAGGCGCGGTTCATCCCCACTGGCGGCATCACGCCGGAGATGTTGCCGAGCTATTTAGCGCTTAAAAACGTCGTCGCATGCGGCGGCTCTTGGCTCGCCCCGCGTGAATTTCTCGCTGCCGGTCGCTTCGATGCCATTGCCGCGCTGTTGCAAGACGCTCGCGCGATCCTTGACGGCCCTCCCGAGATTGCGACTTGACGACTCCATTTGTTGCTCCCGGGCGGCGCCGTTAGGCGGCAGCTTCAGATCACAACTCTTGCTCAGCGCAATTCGGGTATCGCGATTTGGCGCGTTCCTTCGCCCCGAATTTCGATAAACTGCTCTCATGCCACAACGCGGCAAACAAATTAAATCGAACTCGGAAGACTTTCGTACAGCAACGCGGGCGCCGCGCGGCCGAGGCGACCGGTCGGCTGCAATGCGTTACGAATCGTACCTGGTCGGCGTGTTGCTTCTTATCCTCATCGCATTCGCATACTATCCCGCCCTACATGGCGGGATGCTGTGGGACGACGAGGCGCACGTCACGAAACCAGAGCTGCGCTCGGCGGTCGGCCTTTATCGCATTTGGTTCGATATTGGCGCTACGCAACAATATTACCCGCTCTTGCATTCGGCATTTTGGGTGGAGCACAAGCTGTGGAGCGATAGCACACTGGGGTATCACCTCATCAATGTTTTGCAGCACGCGATGGCGGCCTGGTTGGTGTATTTAGCCCTCGTGCGGTTGAAAATCCCTGGCGCATGGTTCGCCGCCGCGATTTTTGCGGTTCATCCGATCGAAGTCGAATCGGTCGCGTGGATCAGTGAGCAGAAGAACACGCTCTCGGCCATATTTTATTTGGCCGCAATGCGAGTTTATCTGGAATTCAGTGAGACACGCAGGGGGTCGTACTACGCCTTCGCATTGCTGCTGTTCGTGCTTGGTCTGTTGACCAAGACGGTAACCGCAACGCTGCCGGCGGCTCTACTTGTAATTTTCTGGTGGCAGCGCGGCACGCTTTCATGGCGTCGCGATGTGCTCCCCTTGCTGCCGATGTTTGCGCTCGGCGCAATCGCTGGGCTGTTTACAGCGTGGGTAGAACGCAATCTTATCGGCGCTTCCGGCGAAGCGTTTCGCCTTACGTTCGTGGAACGCAGCCTCATCGCCGGGCGAGCCATCTGGTTTTATGTCGGGAAATTGTTCTGGCCCGCCAATCTCGTTTTCATGTATCCGCGTTGGTCGCCAAATCTGGCGGTGTGTTGGCAATGGCTGTTTCCCCTCGCGGCGCTCGCCGTAACGGGATTGTTGTGGGCATTTCACAAGCGCTGGCGAGCACCTATCGCTGGCTGGCTATTTTTTGTGGGCACCCTGTTTCCGGTATTGGGATTCCTCAACGTGTTCCCATTCATCTATTCGTTTGTAGCCGATCACTTCCAATACCTGGCCGGCCTGGGTGTGATCGTATTTTTTGCGGCTACCGTCGTCACTGTCATTGGCCGCCCAGCAGCAAACAACCGTGGGGCCGGCCAAGTGGCGTGCGGCATATTGGTGCTCGTGCTGGCTGTATTAACATCGAAGCAAACTGCGATGTATGCCAACCTGATCACTCTCTATCGAACTACGATCCAGCGAAACCCGGAGAGTTGGTTTGCGTACAACAATCTCGGCGCTTACCTGGCGACGCAAGATCGCGAAGAAGAATCGGCGCCGCTTTTGGAAGAAGCAATTCGACTACGGCCCGATTACGCCGAAGCGGTAATGAACCTGGGATCGCATTTCGAGAAAACGGGACAAAGCGGGGCGGCTATCGAGATGTACAAGCGAGCCCTCGAGCTGCGACCCGACATGACTTCACCCGAAATCAATTGGGGGAATGTGCTCGTTAGCTTAAAGCGCCCTCAAGAAGCAATCGCTCATTTCCAGGCGGCTTCGCGGATCAATCCCAAAGCTGCGTTGCCGCACTTCAACTTAGCGAACACGCTCCGTGATCTGGGAGATATGCCTGGTGCTGTTGACGAATACAGTGCGGCAATCCATTTACAGTCGGACTTCGTGGAGGCGCATTTCAATCTGGGATTGGTTTTTGCCCAAACAGGACGATTGCCGCAAGCCGTCGACGAATTTCGAACGATACTTACGATCAATCAGAGTTATTTTCCGGCATGGGGGAATTTGATGCACGCGCTTGCTGATTTGAATCGGCCGGATGATGCGGTCGCCGCGGCGAAGCAAGCGATATCAGCCGCCCGCGGCATCGGCAATCCAGAAGCAGCCGTGCAGTTCGAGTCCTGGCTGGAAGACTATCAATCGCACCGTTCCAAGGATGCACATAATCATGGATGACTTTCGATGTCAGCTGAGGCGCGTAATGACGCCAACACTGTCGCTTATTTTTTTTGCGGCAGCATTGAGCGCTTTTGCCGCGGAACATTCGTTACCGGCCGTCGAAGTTAGCAGCAAGTTCGAGGCGGTGGATACGCTTGCATGCGCTGCCGAGTCGAACGACGACGCAGCCGCTTGTATCGCCGGTCTCGCATGGAAGCCCACAGGGTTTGCAGTCGAGCTTCAAACCGCGCAGGCGGGGTGCGGAGACTTCCTCGTCCGGTTTCCGTCGCCGCGACCAATCGGCAACAGCGTTAACGATTCGGTCTCGATGGAATGGTTCGCCGCCCGCGACGGCGAAAAAATCTGCACCGCCCGGCCGATTGTCATCGTGCACGAGTCTGCCCGCAACATGACGGTAGGCCGCCTCATCGCGCGCGGCATCAGCGGTCAGGGACTGCATGCGTTTTTGATTCATCTGCCCGGCTATGGCGACCGGCATGACGCAACTCCGCTTTCCGCGGAGCGCGTGCTGCCATCGCTGCGGGAAGCGATCGCGGATGTTCGCCGCGCACGCGATGCCGTCGCGGCCCTGCCAATGGTCGACCACTCGCGTATCGGCCTGCAGGGCACGAGCTTGGGCGGATTCGTTACTGCGACCGTAGCGGGACTCGATCACGGTTACGATCGAGTGTTCATCGTGCTGGCGGGTGGCGATTTGCAGGAAGTTATCCTTCACGGAGAGCGAGACGCGATTAAAGTGCACGCGAAGCTTACCGCCGCCGGGTTGAGCGATGATCAAATCAAAGAGGCGACGCGGCAGATTGAGCCGTTGCGACTCGCGCACCGCATCCGTCCGGAGTTCACCTGGCTATTCAATGGGAAGTTCGACACGGTCGTACCGCCTCGATGCTCGCTTGCGCTCGCCACCGCGGCCCACCTGCCGGCAGACCATCATGTTGTGTTTCCTGCCGACCACTATTCCGGCATCGTCTATCTGCCGCAGGTGGTCCAACGAATCCGCCAGGAAATGTTGGACGGCGGTGGTAAAACGCCAGCGATCAAAAAAGAGTAGCGGGCGGCACCGATTCCACGGCCCGCGATTTCGAATTTACTTGGTCGCCGGTACGCGTCCCGCAGATTCGCCCGCGAAGAGCGCCGATTCTTTCGGCTCGATAAGCTGCTGGCCGCGCCACACTTCGCTGCGACTCCCGAACCACTCGAAGCAACCGCCCAGGATTCCGGTAAGATCCGGCGTAGCCAGGCCAGTGATCGAAGGGCAAAAGAATTCGGCCGGCGGCTCGATGTTGATCGCACAAATCGAAAGGTCCTGACCGACGCGAATTTTGCGTTCCCAGCAGGCGCGAATTGCGCCGATCGCAGCGGGGCAAGTCGTGGCGACGATCGCCGTGGCATCCGTCCGCCGCTTATCGAGTAGCCGCGACATCAATCGGTAGGCCACGATTGTGGGATCGCTGAACAGCGGCGCGGGATCGTCCCGCAATTCGCCCGCAACGTCGTTTTCATATCGCCAGTGCTTCCAGATATCGATCCGTCGATCGATTTCCGGGTTCCGGTTCTGCGTGTTGATGCAATCGATATCGCGATGCCCCAATTCATATAGATGGTCGAGCACCGCTTCCACGCATTTATCGGAGAACAATCGAATCGACGGCAAACCCTGCGAGGTGAAGTCGCCATCGAGAATCACGACTTTGTTGGACTGAAACGGATCGAGCAACCGCTGCGGAATAACTGGGCCATAGGGGATGACGAAGGTACCGCGTGCTTGCTCGACCGCATCCACGACATTTTTTTCGTCCCAATGAACGAACTGTACGGGCCGCAGCCCAATCCCATGCTTCTCTGCGTAGTCGGAAACTAAACCCCGCAGTTGTGTCAAATAAGTAGAGGGGTACGCGGGGTACAGCAGCACGATATCCGCGAGCTTTGCTTTCTTTGTGTAGCTCGGATGGACTTCGAGCGCGCCGGAGGGACCGCGAATTAAGACTTCCTGGTCGAGCAGCTCCAGCACGGCTCGGCGGGCCGTCATATAGCTGACGCCTGTTTCCTCGGCGATCTTCCTTTCGCCTGGAATGCTGTTGAGCAGGTAATCTCCTTCACGGATCCGCCGCTCGATGACGGACATGACTTCGTTGTATTTGCTCGGTGCTGCCATGGAGGTTAGCGACTGCCTGCTTGGGGAGAAGATTGCTACTTCGGCGAAATGCACGAATTCACGCGTCTTGTGAAAAAAGGCCCGCAAACGCCACCGGTGCCAAGCCGCCTTTTGGGGCCTTGAACCCGGACATCGCAAGAAAAGTGAATAACTTGCTTGACATGCCCTTTACGTAAGGATAGCATAAGTGCTATAGGTTGAACAGATGTAGCGCAAGATTTTGCTGCATCCCTTTTCGAAAACAGGCGCTGCGACATGACGACGTTCCCCGCAGACCGCACGGTCGTACTCGAAAGTCTTACCGAGTTCGTTGGCCGAAACGGTTCGTGCTTGGAGTGAATTAAGCGTTTCGTCGCGTTCCTGTTTGAGATCGGGCGTTCGAATCATCGCGATGTCGCGAAAGAATGATTCGAGCGGTTTTACCGAATAACGGGGCTTCACAATTCATTCAGTGGTTGGTTCAGTTCACACAACTTGGAGAGACTCATGAATCTGACTTTTAGTGCGAAGAGAGCCTCTCGCCTCGCGATCGTTGCGATCATGGCGGCGGGACTTGCGGTTTCCGCTCACGCGGAAACAGTGTTGGTCGACTTCGGAAGCAATGGCTCCTTTCGCGGTGCCAGCGTGCCGAACCCAGACGCCAATGGTCACTACTGGAACAGCCTCACCCCCGGCCCTTTCTTTCCTGGCTTGATTGATATCAACAACACTGCGACAACGGTCGCCCTTGGCTTCGATACGCCTGTCGGCACCGACAGCTTCAATGGTCCGGCTGGCGTTACGTCGTTCCCCAATCCGACACCGGCCGAAATCGCCGCGACCGATATTGATACCGTCGCGCTGGGTGACCTCGGCGTTAAAGAAGCCGCAATCGACTTCGCCGCTTCGCCTGGCGGAGGCGCAGGCAACATTACCCGCTTCCAGATTCAAGGCTTGAACCCAGCCGAGAAATACACACTCAAGCTCTTTGGCTCGCACAAATTCAGCGACAACGATGCGACCACATATTCAGTTTTTACCGACAACACCTATTCCTCGCTGGTAGCCTCGGCCACGCTCAACGTGCAGACGCCGGGTTCGCCCAATTTGCACAACCGCGATACGATCGCCACGATCAGTGGCCTCGCACCGCAAACGAGCAACATTCTGTACGTCCAATTCATCGGTTCTCAAGGTGGCATGGGCTACCTGAATTCGTTTGAGCTGATCGGTTCTCCGGTTCCAGAGCCAACGTCGCTCATGCTCCTGGCGAGCGGCGCGGCCCTGGTCTTCGGTTACCGACGACGCTAATAATTCCTTGCCAAAACACATCACGTCTATTTGCGACCGGCACTTCGGTTTTTATAGATTCGTTAAGGTGGACCACAATGAACGTGATTCGATTTATCAAGCGACATGCCTGTTTGGTCTCCGCAGTTTTGTTACTGGTCGGGCAGGCATCTTTTGTTTGCGCTCAACAAGAGTGGCTAGTCGATTTTGGCAATAATGCCGCTCAATATCGCGGCATTCCCGTTACAAACCCCGATCCTAATGGCCATTACTGGAACAGTATTCAACCGGGCCTACTCGTTTCCAACATGGTCGACAAGAACAACACGACGACAACCCTTCAACTCGGTTGGGACACTCCGGTTGGCACCGATAGTTACAATGGCCCGGCCGGCGATACGAGTTTCGGTACGCCGGCTGACAACGTCGGCTTTACAGACATCGACGCCGCAGCGCTGGGCGATTTGGGTGTCAAAGAGGCCGCATTCGATTTCGCGGCGGGGCCCAGCCTGGCCGATAATCGGGTTCGCTTCGAGTTGCAGAATCTTGATCCAACCAAGAAATACGATCTGACGTTCTACGGCTCGCACAAATACAGCCTCGACGCAACTACTGTCTACTCGGTCTACTCAGACTCCACGTTTGCCACGCAGGTCGCCTCGACCACGCTCCAAGTAATGGACCCCACCAATCCAGTTGCTCACAACAGAGATAAAGTCGCGACGATTACGGGTCTCTCTCCTCAAACCGACAATATCCTATTCCTGCAATTTGTTGGCATGACCGGGCACGAAGGGTATCTCAATTCGATGGAGATCGTCGCTGAAGCCGCCGCGGCTGGTGTGACGGGTGACTACAACAACAATGGAAAGGTCGACGCAGCCGACTACGTAATTTGGCGCAACAGTGTAGGTACAACCACCGTGCTGCCAAACGATCCAGTCGGAGGCATGATCGGAGACGCGCAATACAACAATTGGCGCAGCCATTTCAACCAAACTCCAGGCGCGGGCAGCGGCCTGGGAGCGACGGCGGTACCGGAACCTGCGTCGCTGTCGCTGATTGTATTTGGCCTGTTGGGTTTGATCTCGTCGTCTCGCCGTCCGCGCTAACGCCGACGAAACGAATTGAAGCCGTGGAGTTCTGAGCACTGTAGAAGGAGCAAACCGATGAACGCTTTTCGTCGGCATTTCAGAGCATTGAGGAATGGCTTCACGCTGGTTGAGCTGCTGGTGGTCATCGCGATCATCGGCATCTTGGTGGCTCTTTTGTTGCCCGCGATTCAAGCGGCCCGCGAAGCCGCTCGGCGCGGTAGCTGCGCAAACAACCTGAAAAACCTGGGTCTCGCCGCGCTAAATCATCACGATGTGATGAAGCACTTTCCGATTAGCTATGGCGGTCCTTACACAGGCGAGGCGCCTCCCAGCGTGCCACAATACGGCCCTGGTTGGATCTATAGCGCTCTTCCACAACTTGAAGAACAAGCGCTTTACGACCAATTCAAAGCCGGCGGTGCGTTCACAGGCCACATGCGACAAGGTGGGGATGGACTCAACACCACGGGCATCGGTATCTACTCTGTGACAAATGGCGTCTCTTGCCCTTTGCTCATGCAAACGCAGTTGAAGGTGCTTCAGTGTCCGTCTGACGGAACGGATCGCATCCGCAATGACCAGGCCGAATGGAATACGGACACCGGCGGCAGTGCCGCGGTTCCGGTCGCGGTCACGAACTACAAGGGCGTGCTGGACGATACGTATCTCGGCCAACTCTTCGGTGCGGACGCGAACGCCGGCAATACAGGTACAGGCATTACATATCCGAGCGGCGTTTACAAAGAACCCGGTAATCCGACCATCCAGGCGGGGGACAACGACTGCCACAACAATCTTCGTTGCCGGGGATTTTTCTTTCGCCAATCGTGGCAGCGACCCGTGAAAATTGGCAGCGTGACCGACGGCACCAGCCACACGTTCATGATAGGCGAAAGCCTCCCCGAATACGATAATCACTCCGCCGCGCTCTACGCCAACGGCGATTGGTGTAGTTGCAACCTTCAATTGAACTACCTTCTTAGCCTTCCTCCGCCGGACGACAATCAAAAGAAATTCTGGTGGAATTACCAAGGCTTTCGCAGTCGACACCCGGGCGGCGGGCAGTTCTGCCTGGCGGATGGGTCCGTCCGCTATGTTGCCGAGAGCATGGACTTCCAGACGTACCGCGTGGCTTGCACCCGAAACGGCGGCGAACCGCTGTCGCTAGACCAGTAGCCCTTGCTGAGATCGCGATGCAGGCTGAAATCCATCCCTCCCTGTTCGCGTTCAGCTTTTGGTTGTCCATTGCGACCGTTTCGCTGCTAAGCACCGGTTGCGAGCGTCAACCCACCACGGTTACTGGCAACATTACGCTCGACCATAAGCGTCCGACCATTACGTCCGATATGCGCGGCACCATCTCGTTTCAGCCGCAGAATGGCCAGGGCGCGATCGCCACGGGTTTACTTAGCTCTACGGGCGCGTACGAGGTATCCGCCGGCAGTTCATCTGAAGTTTCGCCAGGAAAGTACGACGTCGCAATTTCGATCGTCAAGCTCGTGGCGAAATCCGAGGCCCGCGAACAAGGTGCAAAACGCGTTACTGCCGCGAAGTATAACTCAGCGCAATCCTCCGGGCTTACGGTGGATGTTCACCCAGGTCCCAATGTGCTCGACTTCGATGTTTCCTCAAGCGAGGAGTCATCGAACACCTCTGCAGATTCGCACACGCAAGCTGAGGATTCAAACAATAATGAGTCGGCGGCTGAAACAGGCGCTAAACCGTAATCATTCAGGAAGTCATGCCGTTGTTGGGAGCATTGAAGATCATGCCATCACTTTTTGGTCGCCCACCGAGTCAGGCATCTATCGCGCCGTGCGTAAAGTTGGTCGCGGCGTCGCTGCTCCTCGCCGCGGTTGGCGGTTGCGGCAACGGCTTGGCGCGCGTTTCCGGCCAAGTGACGCTCGATGGTCAGCCACTGCGCGCCGATAGTGATACGCGCATCACTGTGCAATTCCAGCCAGCCAGCGGCACGGGACCTTCCGGCGTCGGGCTGGTTGATCAGAACGGCAGCTATTCGCTGAGCACCGGTTCGCAAAATGGCCTTCCGCCCGGTGATTACGTCGTCGCGTGTTCCGCCAGCCAGTTGGTAAAAGTTGCCGGCTCAAATGTGGCGCAGGGGGCTCGCCGCATCACCGATCCGAAATACGACAACCCAGCCTCATCTGGCCTGAAGTTCACGGTGCAGTCTGGCAAGAATGAGTTCAACATTCCGCTCCAGAGTTCGCCGAAAACCGCCTCTAAACCGAGCACTTAGTTGTAATCGGCTGCTAAAATACGTAATGGAACACCGCCGTTTGGCCACGTTATCGTGCTGGCCGGCGTCGATCGAATGAGGCACTTTATGCGGGCGACTCGTCACAACTCCCTGTTCGCAGTCGCCGCTGCGCTTATCATCACGACGCCGCTCTTCGGCCAATCCGTCGCCGTCACGAAGACAAATCCTACCAAGGTTTACATGCACTACATGCCTTGGTTCCAAACCCCGAGCAGCCAAGGCGGCACAGGTGGTTCGAATTGGGGCTACCACTGGAAGATGAATACGCAGAATCCGAACGTCGTCGATGCCACCGGAAAACGCCAGATCGCGTCGCACTATTATCCGATGATCGGGCCCTATGATTCGACCGACCCGAACGTCCTCGAATACCACATGCTGCTCATGAAGTACTCGGGCATCGATGGCGTGATGATCGACTGGTACGGCCAGCAAGGCTCGAACGGCGATGTGGGATCGCTGCTGACGGCGTCGAATGCAATCGCCGATAAAACCGGCCAATTCGGACTTGGCGTAGGCGTCGTGCTGGAGGACCGCTTCGCGCAAAGCGTTAGCCAAGAGCAAACCAACATGGTCTATCTGAAGGACCACTACTTTAATCGATCGAACTACATTAAGTACGGACCAAGCAATAGTCCATTGATGTACAACTTCGGGCCGATTACGTTCCAAACGCCTTCGCAATGGAGCCAAATTCTGCCCTCGACTGGAACGGACCCGGAGTTTTTGACGTTGCCGTATCAATCGAACGAAGCCGGAACAAACGCCGATGGCGAATTCGCCTGGCCTTACCAAGATCCAAATACGAGCGATCACCTTTCGGTTCTGCGCTCGTTTTACACGACACAAGCCAGCAGCCTAAAGAACAGCGGCAAAATCGCGGCGGGCGTCGCCTATCCCGGTTTCAATGATTTCTACGCTCAAGGCGGCGCGGGCAATACGCTTTTCTACGTTCCTGAAAACGGTGGCCAGACCCTCACGGACACCCTCAATTTGTACAACACTTATAGCTCGAATCTGAGCATGCTTCAGCTTGCCACGTTCAACGACTTCGGCGAGGGCACTCAGTTCGAGCCCACCGTGGAAGACGGTTTTCGTTCGCTCAATCAAATCCAGCAATTCACCGGCGTGTCATATGGCACCGCCGAGTTGCAATTTATTTACGAGCTCTATCTCGCGCGTAAAAAATACGCGGGTAAGACCGCGATCCAAACTCAGCTCGACCAGGTTTCGAACGATCTCGATTCGCTAGACGTTACGGGCGCAGAAGCGCTCTTCAGCACGGTGGCGCCGGCGGGCGATTACGACGGGAACGGCGTCGTCGATGCCAACGACTACGCAGTGTGGCGTGCCAACTTCGGCAAGCAAACGATCATCCACGGCAGCGGCTCCGACGGCAACTACGATGGCACCATCGACATGGCCGACTACATCATTTGGCGAGACAGCATGACGTCTAGCGCGGCAGGCGCGTTGGCCGGAAGTTCCGTGCCTGAACCGTCGATGGCCGCCCTCGCTGCGGTCGCCGCGATTTTCTTCTGCACTGGCGGCTCACGCCGAACTCGCGTCTCGTCACGCTGAGCCGGCTCGTTCTGGGCTAGCGTCAGCCGTTTGGCCGTACTAACCTAATCGCACGGGCATTCTACCGCTCGCTTTGCGCTTCAGAGCCCGGAACTCGAGAACATCGTCATGGCGTCACTGGCCGTCATCATTTAGCTGACTATGGACGACCCAAGCCCTGCCGGTTCGGCCACGCCAAATGCTTCCTCGGGAGCGCTCCTGGCCCGGCTCTCGGCAATGATGTTCCTGCAATACTGGCCGTTGGGCACGTGGGGCGTTACGTTCGGCTCGTACATCGCCGCCAATACCGGCGAGCGCGGCTCGCATGTTTTTTCCGCGGGCTTTGTGGGCTACAGCACCGCCGCCGGCGCGATTGGCAGTATTCTCTCGCCGGTGTTGATCGGCTTTCTCAGCGATCGGTACATTGCATCCCAACGATTGGTCATGCTTCTGCATGCCGGCTGCGCGCTAGCGGCCTGGCAAATGTCTCAAACGCATTCGCAAACGGCGTTCTTTATATGGCTGCTCTTTT
>Ga0206917_1020_pt2 | contig 47136 bp, 36 predicted proteins | sample Alteio_BWOrgHeat_68_FD_152931 | JGI IMG/M metagenome (GOLD analysis project Ga0206917, IMG submission 152931) | Enriched cells from forest soil in Barre Woods Harvard Forest LTER site, Petersham, Massachusetts, United States -... | ecosystem: Environmental > Terrestrial > Soil > Temperate forest >...
TCTCACCGTGGCTCACGCGCTAAACAAGCTTCATCATGACGAATGGAAGCCGGAGAAATGGAAGACGTTGCTTGCGAGCGAAGAGGTGTATCGTCGGACGGTGGCTGGGGACGATGCGAGCGAAATCTTGAAGTCGCTCGAGGCGGACACGGAGTCGTTTCGTCAGCAGAAGAAAGAATTCGAGTTCTACCATTGATGGGCGAGGAAGGATCGACGACGAATGGCCTATTGTCAGTGGCTCGTACGACTTGCATGCTGCGTTGTGATGGCAACACTCGCTGGGGCGGCTGTCGCGCATACGGCGACGTCGGAGCATAGCATGATCGCCACGGTGGATCCGATCGCCACGGATGCGGGCGTGGATGTCTTTCGCGAAGGCGGCAACGCGGTGGATGCCGCGGTGACTGCGGCTCTTACGCTGGGAGTTGTGAACGGCGAGAACTCCGGCATTGGCGGCGGGTGCCTGATTCTGATTCGCACCGCCGATGGGAAGTTTACTGCGATCGATGGCCGCGAGATGGCGCCGGGGGCGGCGAATCGCGATATGTTCGTTCGCGACGGCAAGCCGATGCCGCGGGCTAGTCAGACAGGACCGCTGGCTTCCGGCGTGCCGGGCGCACTGGCCGCTTACAAATTGGCACTCGAACGGTGTGGGACGGTCAGGCTGCCGCGCGCGCTGGCGCCGGGAATTAAGGCCGCGGCCGAGGGGTTTGAAGTTTCGAAATCGTATTCCTCCGCGGTTCGGAGTGTGGAAAACAGCTTGCGGGAATTCGACGGCTCGCGCGAGGTTTTCTTTCGCGACGGCAAGCCGATTGGCGCGGGTGACCACCTGGTGCAAGTCGACTTGGCGAATACTTATCGGCAAATCGCAGAGCATGGCGCGGACTACTTTTATCGCGGCGAGCTGGCGAAGCGGATTGGCGATTGGATGGCGCACAACGGCGGCATCATGACCGCCGAGGACTTTGCGAACTATGAAGCGAAGATCCGCGAGCCGTTACGCTCGACATATCGCGGGCACGAAATCATTGGCTTTCCACCGCCGAGCTCGGGTGGTGTGCATGTGGCGCAGGTGCTCAATATCTTGGAGAATTTCGATATTCGAGCGATCGCGAAGGACGACCCGATCAAGGCCTCACACATCACGGCGGAGGCGTTCAAATTGGCGTTCGCTGATCGCGCTTATTGGTTAGGCGATGCGGATTTTGTAAGCGTGCCGCGCGGTCTGACGGATAAGGGGTACGCCAAGGAGTTGGCGGCCAAGATCGATCCGGATAAGGCGATGGAAGTGCCGGGGCATGGGTCACCGCCGAATTATGCGCAGGATGTTTTCGGAAGGCATACGACGCACATCGCGGCGGCAGATGCAGCGGGAAATTGGGTGGCGATCACGGCGACCGTGAATACCACGTTTGGTTCGAAAGTGATTGTGCCGGGGACGGGCGTTGTGCTGAACGACGAGATGGATGATTTCTCGATTTACCCGGGTCAGCCGAATGCGTTCGGGCTAGTTGGGGCGGAGAACAACAGCGTGGCGCCGGGCAAGCGGCCGCTGTCGAGCATGAGCCCTACGATTGTTTTGGATCCGCATGGAAAACCGGTGCTCACCGTGGGGGCTGCGGGCGGGCCGAAGATTATTACGCAAGTGATACTGACAATCATGCGGGTGCTGGATTTTCAGCAGTCGCTGCCGGAAGCCGTGGAGGCTCGTCGAATTCATCATCAGTGGCGGCCGAATGCGGTATCTTATGAGAAGGGGCTGGATGAGAAAGTCGTTGAGGGGCTTCGGAAGCGGGGTCACAATGTCGAGGAGCTGGAAAGCGGCGGTCGAACTCAATCGATTGGGATCGACGCGGCTGGCAAGCTCGTCGGGGTGGCGGACCCACGCACGGTAGACGGTAAAGCGGCCGGGAATTGAGTTTTGAAGAACTGTTAAACGTGACCGTTTGCCGTTAATCCGAATAACTTGAGCGACTAAACGATGACTCGCACATTTGCCGCGGCGATTTTCGCCGGCACCCTCGCGTCCCTATTTGCGTCCCAGGGCAATAGCAACGACAAGGCCGACGATGGAAGACCCTTCGCGCCTGGTCCGGTTGCCGTAGGCACGCAGCCCAAAGGCGGGCTGAGTGGGAAGATCGTGTATACCCACGGCGGACACGGTTACACGGCCGAAAACAAAGGCGATGGCCACTGGAGCTGGCAGCGCGGGCCGGGCCATCAGATGATCGAAGATCTGGGAAATTATGACCAGATGGCGTTTTTGGTTGACTATCTTTTCCGAGCTGGGGCGACGATCGTGCCGCAGCGCCCAGTTGGGCACCAGACGAATGAAGTCATCCTGGACAACACCGATGACGATGTGAAGTTCGTCGGCGAGTGGGAGGACGGCAGCGGCCCGATTTATTTCGGTAAGGCGGGCAGCGTTCCTTACCGGCAAGCTCATACCTCGAAAGATGAAACGGCGTACGCGCGCTACACGCCGAAGATTCCCGAGGCCGGTTTTTATCCGGTTTACGCGTGGACTAGCTCGGGCGGCGATCGAGCGACGGATCAGCTATATCGTGTCCATCACCCGGGCGGCGATACGGAGGTGACCGTCAACCATCGGCGTGTAGGAAACGGGCCCGTCTATCTTGGCACGTACTACTTCGATGAAGGCCGGGGTGGATACGTTGACATCAGCAATCGATCTGAAAGCGCGGATAGCGTCGTCGTGGCCGATATGATTCGGTTCGGCAATGGCATGGGGGATATCGATCGGGGCGGCGGTGTTTCGGGTTTTTCGCGCGAGGATGAGGCGGGGCTGTATTGGGTAATGTGGCATGTGAATCATGCGCAGGGCATTGCCGAGAGCGATTATCGAGTGACGGATATTGATCGCCAGGCGACGATCTCGCTTTCGCCGCGATATGCAGCGTTCATGAATCGCGAAGCCGACGGTCGGCTCAAAGATCGCGTGTTTGTGAGTTTCCACTCGAACGCGGGCAGCGGGAAAGCTCGGGGCGTGCTGGGGCTGCTCAACGGCAACAACGATCCCACAACGGCCACGCCGAACCAGTTGCTGCTGGCCAAGTCGTTGGCTCAAAAAGTGAACGACGACCTGGTCGCCCAGAATGGGAAGTTCGAGCACGACTGGCACGACCACGGTGATAAAACGACGCTAGATCGCGACGACATCGAGTTCGGCGAGATCAATAACAAGTACATCAACAATGAATTCGATGCCACAATTGTGGAAGCTGCGTTTCACGACAATTCGGAAGATGCGCAGTTGATGCGAGATCCGAAGGTACGCGACGCCGTGGCACGCGCCACGTATCAAGGGTTGCTGACTTATTTCCGCACGGTGGACAACAACACGACGCCGGCCGTTCGATTGCCATCCGCGGTGACTGGTCTCCACGTTGAATCGAACGGAGCCGGTTTGGCTACGATTTCGTGGGTTGCCCCGGCGACAAATTCTTATTTGGGAGATGCGGCAACCGGGTACCGCATCTATGGGTCGACCAACGGTTACGGCTTCGATGGGGGAACAGCCATTGAAGGCGAAAAGTCTACTTCGGCGAACCTTAAAAGTCTCGATCCGAAACAGGTTTACTATTTCAAGGTGGTGGCGGTCAACGAAGGGGGTGAATCGGCGCCGTCTGAAGTTGTCGCGGTGTTGCCGAGCGGCGGGGCGAAACAGGTCTTGGTCGTGAACGGCTTTGATTGGATCGATCGGACGATGGACCCGAAACAACCAGTCGGCAAAAACGGGAATACCGTGGATCGCGTGCGGCCCCAGCAGAGCAACTCACGCGATTACGTGATTCAGGTCGCGACGGCGGTCGAAGCTGCTGCACCGGATACTCACGTGGAGAGTTCGAGCAACGAGGCGGTAATCAGCGGCGCGGTCGACCTTAGCAAATATCACAGCGTCGTTTGGATTTTGGGTCAGGAATCGTCGAAGAATCGGACGTTCGACGAGACGGAGCAGAAAAAGGTGGAGGCCTACATTGCGGGCGGTGGTAATTTGCTGGTCTCGGGAACTGAGATTGGCTGGGATCTCGATCACGAGGATCACGGTCGCGAGTTCTTTCAGAAAACGCTGAAGGCCCGTTTTGCTGCGGATGATGCCGACGCGCACGAGGTGAACGGCGCGCCGGACAGTATCTTCGCGGATTTGCCGAAAGCTAAGTTCGACGACGGCACGGAGTTTTATGATGCTGCCTACCCGGATGTCATAACGCCCGAGGACGGAGCGAAGGTGGCTTTTATCTATGCAAACGCGGCCGGCGCGGCCGGAATCCAGGCAGCCGGATCGGGCGGCCGCGGAAGCGTCGTTGTGCTCGGCTTCCCTTTCGAGACGATCACACCGGTCGCCGATCGAGCGGCCGTGATAAAACGTGTGCTCGATTTCTTTGATGCGAAGAAGTGACCGCAGGCATTGGCAGCGGCAAATTAGTAGAGTGTGAGGGCGACCTAACCAAGCCCCAGCGCCTGTTTCTGCGCTCTCTGCGTGCAGAAATGGAAAATCTCCATTCGGCGCAGCAAACTCTTAACTTTGCGTTTTTCCCGCGTTTCCCACAAAATCCGCGAACATTTGCTTGACGGACGTAGCAATCGCTTTGCATGATATAAGTTGGAAACGGGAAGAGCGCGGCTTGAATACGTCGCATGGCGACCGACTTCGGGCGCGGTTACGGTTTTTAAGATCAGGCTAAGTACTTGCTTCTAAAGATTGGGGAGTAGCTAATGTATCGCATATCCCGTTTGGTTCTTCCTACAGCGCTCATTGTGCTGGGTTTGTCGGCTGTCGCCCCTGCGGCAACTCTTTACAGCGACAACTTCAATTTGCCGACGGATAGTACGAATTGGACCACTAACGTGGCGCCTGCCGCCAACGCTTCCACTCAAGACGCGACGTTCGGGTTCGACTACTCAGCCTTTGGCATTCCGGCGGCTCCTGGCTCCTCCGACACGCTTGGTTTGCGTCTGCGGGCGAACATTCCAGGCAGCGCTTTGGTTCCGGTAACGACTCGTCCGGCCGGCGTTACATCTGGCCTGTCGGTTTCTCCGACGGGAAAGAATTTCGGCTCGAACTATGTGGTGTCGTTCTACGCTTGGTCAAACTTCAATGGCTCGCCGAATGCCTCTGGTCTGGCCGACAATGGCAATTCGGAAGGCGGCACCAATAACGTGCTGTTTGCGGCGGGCACTTCGGGCACGGTGCCGTTAGTTGTGGCTAACACGACTCTGGCGAGCGGTGCGTCTATGGACGGCATTGGCTTTGCCACGACTGGCGATGGCGGCATCACTAACGATTACCGCGTGTACCCAAAATCAGGAACGATTTCTCCGATCACGACGCTTAATGCCGGGTCTTATGCGAACACGAACGCGTATTACACGAGTCTGTTCCCAGCGGTAGCAGCCCCGGCCATCCAGCAGACGTTGTCCACCGCCGAATATGGGTTGGACGCCGCCAACACGCAGGCTGGGCTGACTCAGGTTGGTGCGTTTGGTTTTGCCTGGCACAAGGTTCAGATCGTCATGAACGGCAACGTTGCGTACTGGTTCATCGACAACGCTGCGATCGGCAGTTTGAATACCAGCGCAATTACGCTGGGTGGCAACAACATCGCACTCGGCGTGTCGGACGTGAATTCGAGCACGACCCGGCATCCGTCGCTGCTCTTTACCGTATTCGACAACCTAACGGTTGAATCGGTTCCAGAGCCGTCGACTGTGTGCTTGAGCCTGCTGGGATTGGTGGGCCTATTTGGTGGCCGCCGACGCGGTTGCTGAGCTGACGGAGCATGATCTTTGGGGGGACATGTAGTTCAATCGACGAGAAACAACTAATACCCAAAGAGCTGGGAAAAGTTTTTTACCACTGAGGAGTAGCTGATGCATCGACGATTTTTTGTGAGTTTATTCGCGGCACTGTGCTTTGCAGCACGGGTAAATGCGGCAACCTTGTATAGTGATGATTTCAACGTTGATGACAGCGCAAGCTGGAATATCAATAAAGCCAACACAGCTTCCAGCAGTACGTCGCTACCGGTTAGTGATACCACAAATAGCGCTGAGTTCGGCTACGACTACGGCACGAACATGGGGATTCCGGTAGCGCCACATACTACGGATAGTTCGACGAAAGGTCTGCGCCTACGGTCGAATATTAGTGGCGGCATCAGTGGTGCGGTCTCCGTTTCGCCGACCGGCTTAAGCTTGCCAGCCGCAGGTTATCGGCTTCAGTTCGATGCCTGGGGAAACTTCGTCAATGGCGGTGCGAACTCGACCGAGGCGATGAGCGTGGGCATTGGAACAACTGGGACTGTCCCACAATGGTCTTTTAATCCGAATGGTGCGCTGGGATTTGCTACGGTTCGCGATGGTGGCACTACGAATACTGACTTTCGGGTTTATTTGAACAGCGGCAACCAAGCGGCAACGACCGGTTACTATCAAGCCGGAAATACCGCAGCCAGCTTGGACAATGCCAATAGTTACTACAGTTTCTTACCAGCGCAAACTGTGCCTGTAGCGCAAGTGACGCTGTTTCCGACTCAGGCGGGTACCGCTACTCCCGTCGGAACGATCTCTTTCGCATGGCATACCGTTACCGTTGATAATGATGGTACGGACGCAACTTGGAGCATCGACGGAAAAGCGATCGCAGTCGTACCGCTTTCGGCGGCGACGTTGGCTGGCAGCAATTTCTATCTCGGTTCGTTTGATACGAATAACGGATCGAGCAGTGGAAACGGCCAACTGTTGAACTTCGATCTAATTGACAATCTGTCCGTTATTAGTGTTCCTGAGCCGAGCACGATCGCCCTTTGCCTCCTTGGCGCGATGGGCTTGGTGGCCGGTCGTCGGCGTGGTTAAGTTCGAATTGTGACTGATTTTAAAAGGCCGAGCGGCTTGGCCGCCGGCCTTTTTTTAATCGTTAAGCGCAAATGATAGATCCGGAGCACCACTATTTGCGCAAAATCGAGGAATAAGTTCGCAAAAGTGCGTGCGGACTGCGCAAGTCGTTGTTAGAATGACGGTTGTGCTATCAGATGCCACGGACGGCGAAAGCGTTTTCAGACTTGAGGATGTAAAAAGATTTCGGCTGAGACGCAGATTGTTTTTTCAGGCGCACGTGGGGCAAATAGGAGCTCGTGGGGTTTTTTGAGCATGCCGATCTCGGCATCGCCTGCTTGGCCTTGCGCATTCAGCGGCATTGTGTGCTGATAGTTCTGTTTTACCTCTGGGGATGTCTGGTAACTCGCGCGCGTCTGCGAGTCCAAGACGGGCAACAACATTTTGATTTATAAGCGACGCGATTGAATTGGTTTCACCGGGAGAATATATGATGCGACAATCGATGGTACGAACTCTTAAGTATTCGCTGGCAGCAAGCTTGATCTTGGCCGCGGCGCCGGCGGTGAGTTTTGCGACACCCTATGCGTCGAATATTAGCATAGATCCCACTACGAAGGCCGTCACTTTTATTTTGAACCAGCCTTCGACCACGCTGAAGTACAGCATTAATGGCGGCACGCCCGTCACGCTCGATGGAACTACTGTCGGTACCAAGACGTTTAACTTAGGTTCGCTCGCGAACAAGTTCTCGATCATCGCCGACAACACGGATGCGGCGGGCTACAGCGTTCCGATTGGCGGACAGCTTGCCATCGCGAATAGCGGCCTGACGCAACCGGTGAATGCGTCCGGGTTCAACCAGATTGGAAGCGACACCAACACGTTGAACATGTTCAACAGTCCGCGTGGCGTGGCGGTAAGCAACAATCCGAATGCTGCGAACTTTGGAACGACCTACGTCTCGAATTCCGCGTCGGGCGGAACGACCCGAACCACCGGCAAAGGCATCTACGCGATCCATGCTGATGGTACCGACGCCTATGGCTATGGAGACACGGCTCAAAACCCAAATACGCAGGATGGTATTACTGCCTGGACTGACTCGAGCTCGAACAGCCCGTTCCGCTTGACCGTCGGCCCGACGGGCGACGTGGTTGCGGCCAATTATGCCTCGGCTAGCGCGAATGTTTACTATATGAGTCCGAACTTGCAGACGGCCCATTACTTGTTGACCGGAATTAACGGGACTGCGCCGACCACAGATGTTGGCAACGGCGATGGGACGGTGCAGCCGGCACATCAGTACCACGGCAGCATCGAGGGAGTGGCTGTCGAGGGGTCGCTGGGGCAAGGCAATCTTGTGATCCACACGCTCGACGAACAGTTGACCAGCGCGCACGTGTCCGGAAATACCGCGGACAACCACGATAATCGCTACAGCATTTGGAAGTACTCGATTGGCGGCACGGCGAATGTCGATACCCCTAATTCGGACCCGGATGCCGGGAGCCCCTTCGGCTTCACGGGAAAGCCGACTTTGGAGGCCAGCCCTGGCAATTTCGGTGACTTCTTCACAGGTGGCATTGTCGAGGATATGGATCGTGGGGCCGACGGCAAGCTTTACTACATGCAAAGCCGCTCCGCGGGTGGCGAACCTGGAATCGTGGTCACGGACCCATCTGGAACCAAACTCTTCGATTCGTTAACCGCAAGTCGGACACTTCTAGCTAATCCGACTGCGAACGATATTTTGACGACGCTGCGTGGCATGGCTGTTTCGCCCGACCAAAAGTGGTTGGCGGCGATTACGAACATTAATGCCGTTGTGGCGATTCCATTGATAAGCGGCATTCCGGATCTCGCCAATATGCTTGTCGTAGACACCACGAATCATACTGGCAGTGCCCGCGATATTGGCTTTGATGCCGCGGATAACATTGTGTACGTGAGCAGCGGTCAGGGGCTTCTTCGAACGTTAGCGCTTGGCGGGCACACGACGACCACGCTAACGTACGACCCGTCTTTGGTGGCCGGAAGCCAGTTTGGCTTTGCGCTTTCGACTGGCAGCGTGGGGCTGGCCGGGGACTATAACGGAGACGGAAAGGTCGATGCAGCCGATTACGTGACCTGGCGTAACGGTGGCAGCCCGAATCCAAATTCGCCCGCTGATTACAACACGTGGCGTGCGAACTTCGGCAACCACAACGGCAGCGGCAGTGGGCTGGGCGGCAGTGCCGCAGTGCCAGAACCTGCGTCGTTGGCACTACTCGCGTTCGGCCTGGTTGCCGTGCTTGGTAATCGCCGGAGTCGTTAGTGTAAGCTGGACTCAAGTTCGATTTGAAATGTATTTGAACGATTCAGCTGGTGCGCGGCGTTTGCCGCGCACCAGCTTTTTTGAAATGATTTAGTCGGGCACGCGACTGTCAGCCGTCGCGTGACCGCGTCAATCTTTCTGGCTAATTTGAACGCAACGCGGTAAGATTCGATCAGTTAGGCTGCTTAATTATCTGCCTATATTAGTTAAATATCGCCAGGCGATCCTTGGGGATTCATTCATGCGCAATTGCCATTCGTGCCGTAAAGGAAGCCGTCGTTCCACTGGTTTCACGCTCGTGGAACTATTGGTGGTCATCGCGATCATTGGGATTTTGGTAGCGCTTCTGTTGCCAGCGGTGCAAGCCGCGCGCGAAGCGGCGAGGCGCAATCAGTGCAAAAATAACCTAAAGCAGCTTGCGCTGGGTTGCATGTTGCACTCCGACACACAGAAGTACTTGCCATCGGGTGGCTGGCGCGATTCGTATGGGCCGGATCCCAATCGTGGATTTGGCGGTAAGCAGCCCGGCAGCTGGTTTTACAACATCTTGCCGTACATCGAAGAACAATCGCTCCATGATCTTGGGAGAGGCCAAACGTTCGATGGCCAGACCGGTAGCACCGCGTACACGACGGCGATGCTCCAACTCTTGCAGACGCCCGTTTCGATATTCAACTGCCCGACGCGCCGATCGGTGAAGCTTTATCCGCGGCTCACGAGCGCAGGGGCCACGCCTCCTTGGCTTCCCGCCACCTATGTTAACGTAAAGGCGGATTACGCGGCGAATGCGGGCGATGCGCAAAACAGCGCGGGCGATGGTTTCAATGGAACTGCAGTGTGGCCGGGCAGCGGGTTGACCTACACGCAGATCGACGGTCAGCAACAGTGGACCAATACGAGCTGCGCCTTGGTGGCCAGCCACACGGGAGTTCCCGCTCCGGGAATTTGGTGCCAATCGGGCGTGATCTTCTATCACAGCGAAACGAAGTTCCAGCAGATCACCGACGGTACGAGCAATACTTACTTGGTCGGCGAAAAATTCATGGAACCGGGCCAATATGAGCAGGTGCTTACGTCTCCACAGGGATCTACTTCAGCCGGCAGCATCACAAACCCCGGAGGCTATGGCGACAATCAGTCGGCCTACGATGGCTTCGAGTGGGACAATGAACGAACGACTTGGAACACCCAACTCAATGCCACCGACGGTTCGAACTGGGGACCATTCCAAGATCGGGACAATATAGACTTCCCGGCCGCTTACGCGTTTGGAAGTGCGCATGCGGGCGGCATGAATATGGCCATGTGCGATGGCTCGGTACACTCGATATCGTACGACATCGACCCGGCCACTCATCGCTATCTCTCGGTCAAGAATGACGGTCAGACAGTGACGTTGCCGTAACTCGGCAAAGTTATCATCTTGACCGAGCCACAAGCTTTTAGGCAAAGCGACTACTATTCATCGCTCTGCGAAGATGGACTTGCCGTCACTTTCCATTCTTAAGTGCGAAGACCATATTTCGGCTTTTAATAGCTGGGTCGTCGTACGATACTTCCTGTCCCAGCGTGGTGTTCGTATTGTAGCGGGCAGGGATCGTCTCCTTGCCATTTTCAATCCTCGAGACGCGAACCTTGTAAAGACCGATCTGAATGCCGCCGGGATCCCTCGGGGTCGGCCGGTCTTCGGGCCGAATCGTTGGCATGGCTTCGCCATTCGCCGTTGTGACGGCTATGGCGGGCTTAATCTCATCTCCCAGAAATACCTCAGGTTCGAAGGTGATGGTCGCGCCGGCCAATGGTTCGCCGTCGAGCGTAACGCGGCAGCGAACGTAGGTAAGTCCGGTCTTCATCGCCTTCCAGGCATTTACGCGTGCGGCCACTTCGTCAGCACTAACGCCTTTGTCCCCATTGGAATCTAAGGTGCTCAAAGCAGCTTTGAGTCCAGGGGCCTGTTCAAGCTCTGGTCCCGAGACAATACCGTCGCCGTTCTTATCGTACATCTCCATCGCTTTCTTTCCGGCGGCAGAGGCCTCGATGTAGGGTTGCTTAACCGCGGAGGGGCCCGAATTGCACGCGGCAATGGGGAGTGTCGAAAGCGTTGCGAGAGAAAACAACCATGGGTAACGGCAGGCGAAGGACATTGCAGCTCCTATTTTGCGGTCCGCGATGCGGCGGTGAGTATCTTGGTGCATTCAGCATACGTCGACAGTGCGTCCGAACGCAATTCTCACATCGTGGAGATGTGGCTTGCGCCGTTCGCGCGAGCCAGTGATGCCGGTAGGCGAGATTCGACGGCAGAGGTTGTGCGGTGAGAATTCGCCAGGCTGTGTAAGCACGTTTTGAGCAACGATCGATCTCTCGTCTTAGAACCGTATGAGGCGCTCAACTGTTTTTCTGCACAGGTAAAAACGTGAAGGGGCTTCGGGGAACTGCAAGAGAAGCTGTAAGTTCGGCAAGCGCGTCGGCCCCATGCAGCGAGAGCTAACGCTCGGCGGAGCCGGGGGACTGCCGGGCGTAGCGGCAAAGTCTCCTGGCCTCTACGTTCGCGAAATAGCTCAACTGAATGCGCTTTCATAGCTAATCCTTGCTGTCGGTTTGCGAGAAAACGAGAGATTATTGCGCAGTTTTTATTTGCACGCTTTCCAGACCCGGTTATTCTGAATCTAGCGAAATGGCCGAAAGAGGGGGCTCTTACATCGGCCATATATCCTTCACTCCTTTGGTTCTCGTGGGCGGGAGAAACCCTTCTTATGAAATTCTGCAAAGTTTTCTTTTCTATCCTGTTGGTCCTCCTGAGTAGCGCCGCGACGCTTCGCGCTGCGGATAAATGGTTTGATATCAACGGAACCACACCCGGCGGCGGGCCCGATGGTAACGGGTTCTATGATGGCGCGTGGGACACGACGACCTCGGATTGGAATACCGATCCAACAGGCGTTGCTGCTCCGACGACCTGGTCTAACGGTGATATTGCTCACTTTTACGCCGGCAATGATCCGACGGCGTTCGGCGGCATCAGTGTTTCCGGAAGCATAAACCCCGGCGGCATGGAAGTGGAGGAAGGGAAGGTACAGCTTGTAGGTACGATTAACATGGGCGCCAATCCTTGGAAAATCGACAACGGCGCCGAGTTCGTAATCTCGATCGCGAGTCAGGTGATGTTCGCTGCTCCTGGTAGCATCTTGACGATGGATGGTGGCAAGCTAACGAACAACGTTGTCGGCAACGGAAGCGGCATTATTGGTGCCACGAATTCTGGGATTCAGCTTACTGTCAATGGCGGGACGTTCAACACGCCGAACGGCGGTCCCCAAGGAATAGATGACCCTTCGTCCACTTACAGCATTATGGTGTACACGAACCCTATCACCATGGCTTCTGGCGTAACAAGTGCCACGCTCCATAAAACCGGTCATGGAGAGCTTCGCGCCGTCACCGGCGGCAACTTCACCAGCCTGGATATTCAGCAGGGGCTTTATCGGGTTAACAATACGAGCGGTGGGGACACTGCTTTCGGTGCGGCGACCGGCACGGTAACGATCGCGGGCGGCGCTGTAGAGAACACATCGCAAGGCGCGGCAATTGGCACCAGTACTGGAATTACTTCGCCCGCGACACGAAGTTTCGTGCTTTCCGGAGTGGGAGCTACGAATGACTCTGCGATAACACTGAGCGCTAGTTGGGTAATTAATGGGCCGATAAGCGGACCTGGAGGTTTCATTCTCAACGGTTGGCAGCGCGGTGATGCTGGCACGGTTATTGGCGGCCAGGCGAATATTTTGACGCTTGGCGGCACAAATACCTACGGCGGTAATACGACGATCGGGTTTGGCACAATCATCGCCAATGGCGGGAATGCTATCCCGAATACGTCGCGCGTTTCGATCTCGACTCGAAGCTCGTGGGGCAACGGCACCCCGGCGACTAACAATACTGCCACGTTTCAAGTTGGTGCCTCGGGCACGGCAACCACGGAAACGATTGGCTCGCTCGATGGCGGCAACGCAACACGCGGCATCGTGAGCATTCCGAACGCTGGGTCGGTGCTCATTACGGGTGCCGATGGCACGTCTTCAACCTTCAGCGGCACGATCAGTGGCGCTGGTGGCTTGCAGAAGACCGGGGCTGGCACGTTTACGATGGACGGCGTTAAGAGTTACACCGGAACAACGAAAGTTCTCGGTGGAATCTTGAGCACGAACAGCGCATCGCTGGCGGACACTGCCGATGTTTACGTGAATAACGGTGGGTTCTTTAACCTGAACTTTTCTGGCGGCGATACGATTAAGTCGCTGTTCCTCAATGGCGTGGCACAGGCTATTGGTAGCTGGGGTGGGGCTGGCTCGGGAGCCGCCAATATCAGCGCCCTGTTGACGGGCTTGGGTACCTTGAACGTGACCTCCGCCGGGGCGCCCCCGGGAGTTGCCGGCGACTATAACGGCAACGGTGTTGTCGATATGGCCGATTATGTACTGTGGCGTAACGGCGGCCCGCTTCAGAATGAAGTCAACTCGATTGGTACGGTCGACTCATCGGATTACGATGCGTGGCGTACCCGGTTCGGCAACACTTCGGGCAGCGGCAGCGGTTTGAGCGCCGGTTCCGCAGTGCCCGAGCCGGCGACGCTCGCCCTCGTTGTACTCGGCGGGCTCGGCCTCATCGGCCGTCGTCTTGACCGCTAATTGGACGTTTTCTGCTTGACAAAGGGGGGCGAGGCCCGAGCATTGGGGGGTCGCCCCCCTTTGCTTATTTCGGGTAGCTTTGCGCTAATGCGCGAAAGACCTGCGCTCGCGATTCGTTGCTGATTTAGTCAAGCGTGGATTAAAATAAAGTGGGGGCAGGCCAAGGACATCGTCTCACCAGCGTTCCAGGCGGAACAATCGAGGTAAGGATGTTAGTCTTTCATAGTCGAGCCGCGGGTGTACTGCGTGCGCAAAGACGCTCATTTCGGCTTAGCGGTTTGCAAACGCGAAGGCCTGGTGCGCTAACTGGCGGATTCACGCTGGTTGAGCTGCTAGTTGTCATTGCCATCATTGGCATCTTGGTGGCGCTGTTGTTGCCTGCGATCCAGGCGGCCCGCGAGGCGGCCCGTCGCGCGCAGTGCCAAAGTAATCTCCACAATGCTGCATTGGCGGTGCTGAACTACGAATCGTCGAAGAAGGTGTTACCGAACGGAGTCACCTATGACGATTCGGCTGCTGGGATGCCAGCCGGGTCGTTTTATGCTTGGGGAACAACTCCTACTAAGAAACTAGGCCCGAACTGGATTATCGATATTCTGCCTTATATGGAAGAGCAATCGCTGCATGATAAATTCGATCCCAACACGTTCAAAGCGCCTTACGAAACCATAGGCGTCAACGACCCAACGGTTGGTAGCCTGAACTATATCGCGCGCGGCACTTCGATTCCTTCCTTGATTTGCCCCAGTGATCCTTACACAAGGACACTGTTTACCGACCTTGGTAACAATTGGGCGCGCGGCAATTATGCGGCGAGCGTTGGTCGTGGGTTTATGGGATATGCGGGATATATCAACGGTCCCGGAGACACGCCAAACCAAGCGGTAGGCCAGGGCAACTGGTCGTCCAAAAGTGCTCGAGGCGTTATGGGGCCCAATGTGGCCGTCACCATGAGAAGAATCACGGATGGTACGAGCAAGACGATCATGCTAGGTGAAATCCGTGCTGGCATTAATGAACGGGATGTGCGCGGTGTGTGGGCAATGGGTGAGCCAGGAGCAAGTTTGATCGCGATGTACGGCGGCGGCAGCGACGACGATGGGCCTAATGCACAATACGCGAACGGCGACGATACATATACGCCGACGCTTGGCGATCCTAAAGGAACTTGCGGCGTTCGCACGGACTCCGTGTCTCTCGCTGAGGGCACGAGCAGCGGGCCCGCCGGTACAATGAGCATGGACCAAGCCACCGTTCGAAGCAAACATCCTGGGGGCGCTCACGTGGCGATGTGCGACGGAAGTGTGACCTTCATAACTGACGACATCGAAACGACGGGCTGCTACAACAGTGCTTCTTGTTGCACCGCGTGGGATTACATGATTTTGAGTGGCGACGAGGGCGCGGTAGGCTCGTATAACGGCGGAAATATTCATACCGGAATAATGCCGTAGTTCTTGCTCCTAACGCTTTCGATATTCTATTCTCATTTGCCCGTTCTCATGCATCGCAAATCTATCCGAAAAGCGTCATGGTTGTTTACCAGTTTTTTGATTGCGGTTGCGTGTTCTGGATGCAATAAAGGACCCCGCATGTACCAAGTGCGGGGCAAGGTTTCTTTCACCGGCGGGCCTGCGCCGCATGCGGGTGTAAGCATGGTTACTTTCCAACCCGCCAAGGATAGTACCGCGGAGGTGCGAAGGCCCGCGACGGGGCCGATCGAACCCGACGGATCGTTTATGATGTCAACGCGTATCAGTGGCGATGGAGTCAATGCGGGCGACTATTCCGTTCAATTTAATATTTCCAAGGGGCCGATGGATCCCACGTCCCTAATTCCGGCAAAATACACCGACGTTAGCGCCCCTCAGTACAAAGTCACGGTCGACCACGATATTAACGATCTTGAATACACGATTGATATGTCTGCTGGGACTAGTGGGAAGTAGGCATTCGTTCTTTAGCGCACTGATTGGGTATCGCGCCTGGTATTCGCCGCGGCGGGGGAGGGAGACGCCGAATAGGCGCCTCGCGGTTATGAAGTGCTGTAGGTCTTTCCATCGGCGGCCGCTCGGATTCACGCTAGTCGAGCTGCTGGTCGTCATTGCCATCATCGGCATCCTCGTGGCGCTGCTCTTACCGGCGATTCAATCGGCGCGTGAAGCCGCGCGGCGCACGAGCTGCGTGAACGGTCTCAAAAACATCGCGCTCTCTTGCTTGAACTATGAATCGGCCAAGGGCGCGCTTCCGCCGGGCAGCACGTTGCCAATACCTTACAAGGGAGATACGTCGAGCGGGATCGGCTGGCCTGTTCTGATTTTGCCGTATGTCGAAGAGAGCACGGTCAGCGAGGCAGCACTCGCCGAATATAAAACGACCGGCGACATGTATCGAGACACTCCCGAGATGACTGCGCTCAATAGCATGATGTTGCCGGTGTATTTGTGCCCGAGCGACCCCGAGCTTAAATATCAATTGGAAAAGTACGGCACTCCTGGAACGGCTGCGAAGAATCGCAAAGGCATGAGCTACTCGGGAGTGCTAGGTTCCTACTACAGTCGCACGGGAGTCTCGAAGACGACCAAGACGGCGGGTATTTATTGCGTCTGGGGAAATCCGAACCCGCAGGACCTGTTAGGCCCGAACAATTTCGATGGGCTTTTGATTCACGATTGGGGGGTGCGGCTTAAACAAGTCACCGACGGTACAAGCAAGACGATGATGATCGGCGAACGGACGTATCAAATTCGGGCGTGGATGATCGGAGCCTACTTCACGACGCCGACCGACCCGCCGTTCAATGTCCACTCGTCGGTTCCTCCCTACGGCCCGCAGCCTGAGACGGCGTTTTTCGCTTGCAAGAATATCAACGATATTGCACTGCTCAATCATGATCCTTACACGGGCTGCTATATCGGTCACGACAACTCGATGGGAGATCGCCCGAACGTTCCCGATAGCACGCCGCGCACCATTTCGTGCAATAACCTGCCGTTCGGAAGTTATCACCCAGGCGGGGTGAATTTTGCGTTTGGTGATGGCAGTGTCCAATTCCTGAACGACAATTTAGACACGAAGACGTACCTGGCGATGGGTTCGCGCAACGGCGAAGAAGTGAGCTCGCAATGAGGCGAGCGCGCGGGTGGCGAGCCTGGTGCGCAACTGTGTTGCTGACGGCGACAGCTGTGGGTTGCCAGAAGCCATCGGGCGGCGTGCCGATTCACGGGCACGTTTCTTATCAGGGTCAGCCCGTTGAAAGCGCCGCTGTGATGTTTTATCCGGAGCACGGTCGCGCGGCTGCGGCGAGCACCGACGCGGCCGGCGAGTATCACGCAAGCCTGCCGCCCGGCGAGTATGTCGTGACGGTGAATGTGAGCGTTAAACCTCCGGCTGGTTGGAAGGAAGGCGATCCGATCCCAGCTCCCAAGGTGGTACTGCCAGACAAGTACACAAGCCGGGCAAAAACGAGCGTTAAGGCCAACGTGAAAGCGGACCAAACGGACTCGATTGACTTCGATCTGAAGTAGCGGCTTAAGGAAAGCCGAATATGGCGCGGAAGGCCGTATTTCCCCATGCAAAAGAGATAAACGGCTGCGCAGAAATCTGTTGCCCCGCCTGTAGATGCAATTTAGCTTGGCAGATATAGGCGGCTAAATAGCCGTGGAGCGATCGTTGGAACAGAGAGGCGGAATGCAAAGCAGACGGGCCAACGCAAGTTTCGGGCGCACCATTTCTACGGTGGCGTTGTCGTTCGTCGCGCTTCTAACGATATCCCATGCCGCGTCAGGTCAGCGTGTGCTAGGGGTCGATATTTCGGCTCATCAGGGGAATGTTTCGCAGAGCACTTGGACGAACAATATCGCCGGTGCAGGCCGCTCGTTTGCAATCATTCGCTCAACTCGCGGCGGCACAACCGGTGAAGATCATCGACAAGGCGGCTATCCCTCGGGAGACACCACATTCTACAACCTGTCGCAGCGGTACGATGATCCGTACTTCGTACAGAACATGAATTTCGCGACGAACGCGGGTCTGTTTGCCGGCTCCTATCAGCGCACGCGTGCGGATATTCTTGCCAACACTGTGAATTCAGACGGCGTGACAACCGCGGGCGTCGCGAACAACGGGACGGATGAGGGCACGCACATGATTCAAATGGCGGGCGCGTTCATGCGGCCCGGCTACATGATGCCCGTTATGGATTTCGAGGACGGGCAAACATCGCGCACGCCTGATCAACTGGCCCAATTTGCGATTCAATTCTCCACGAAAATCTATAACACGATGGGGATTCGCCCCATGATGTATATCAATGGCACGTGGTCCAGCACGCTGCAGAGCGTTTCGAACTCGGCGAATGCCGATCCTGCGCTGGCGTTTTTGCGCGATCAGTTGGCGAAGCCGGCAACCAGTACTCCGAGCGTAGTAGGCCCCGCGTTTCCGGCGCTGTGGAATGCGCGATATGACTTGACAGCCAATATCCAAACAGCCAACCCGAAGGATACGGCTTCGACGTTTTACGGGCCTTGGGACGACTATGGGGACTCGCAGCCGTGGGATTTTTGGCAGCACTCAAGTTCGGGCAGCATTTCGGGAATTATTGGCGCCGTTGACTTGGACGTATCGCACGGCGACATCGAATACTTGAAGGACTTTCTAATCCCCGCGCTCTGGACGAACGACAGCAGCGGAGATTGGAGTTCGCTTGGAAACTGGAACAGCGGACAAACCCCGGTGGCGCCCATCCATTCGTCCGGCCAACTGACGCCAATTGGAACTCAGACGCTACCGACACCGCGTTTGCCGGGCGCAGCCGGCAGCGGTCCCACCTCCGGCCAATACGATACCGTCATTCTCGAGCGCCCGAACGCGAACATTACCGTCACGTTCTCCACCGGATCGATCAATATTCGCAAGCTCTACATGCGCGAAACGCTGAATATCACCGGCGGCACGCTCACAATTAACTACGATCCGAACTACGTTTCGGATACGGTCAACTATCCCAACGCGCTGCGATCGGGATCGATTTCGGCGCAGTTCTCGGGGCCGGTGACGCTTGGCGGTAGCGGTAGCCTAAATGTCAATACGCTGCAGGTGGATGCGGCGCAGACCTTCACGTTGCTTGGGAGCTCCGGCACGCTTTCCTTCCGGCAAATCAATTTGATACCCAGCGCTTCGACGCCTGCGCAAATTGCCGTGACGGGCGACGTTAACATCAATCCACTCAACGGTGCGACCGCAACCATCTCTCGTGGGGCGGGCACCGGAAATACTGGCGGCTTGGATCTGCAGGGTGGAACTCGGACGTTCAATGTCGGCAACGGCAGCTCCAACGTCGACCTCGACGTCGCGGTTCCGATTACGAATGGTGGTTTAGTAAAAAATGGAGCCGGCACAATGCGGCTGAGCGCCGCAAATGCCTTTACCGGTGGTATTGCCGTAAACGCGGGAACCCTATTTCTTGATGGCACGAATGGCGCTGGTGTCGCCACGGTTGATGGCGGGGTGTTGGGTGGCGTAGGTTTCGTATCTGCCGTGGTTACGGTTAACAATTCAGGGCATCTCGCTCCGGGCGATGGCAACATTGGCTCTTTTGCCGTCGGTGCCCTGACGCTCAATGTCGGATCCGTTCTCGACTTCGAATTTGGTGCCACCGCCGATCAACTTAATGTGGCTGGGTTAATAAAGCTGAATGGCGGTTCAGTAACGTTGAGCGATTTGGGCGGGCTTGGCTTCGGCACGTACTCTTTAATTCATTACGGCAGTCTCAGCGGCAGCGTCAGCAGCCTTGCAGTATCGACGACCTCGAACAACGAGAGTTACCGGCTAATCGACACGGGTAGCACGATCGATTTGCAGGTGTCTATCCTAGGCGATTTTAATTTCGATGGCGTGGTAGATTTAGGCGACTACGTGCTGTGGCGCAAAGGATTGGGCACGACTTACACTCAGAGCGATTACGACACCTGGCGCACTCACTTCGGTCAAACTGTGGCCGGTGGTGGATCTCAGCTATCTCAAGGCTCTGCTGTTCCGGAACCAGCGACATGCACGCTGGGTATTTGTGCGGCGGCGTTTCTCATCGGGGTCGGCGGACGGCGGCGATCACGGTCAACGCCCTTTTAAATTCGCGGCAGAAGTAGGCGGCGTGCGTAATAACGCGAGCATGCTGCGCTCGGGGTCCTGCAAAACCGGTCGTTTCTAAGTTATTCTAGATGCACCATCGGTCGGCGTTCCGCCCGCAACTCTTTATTGCGGGTTCCGCGCGTCGCGGCAGCGACCTCGGCCGCACGTCAATCTGGAAGTTTCCATGCGCACATCTCGCCGCGCTCGCAGCGTCGGAATTCTGACTTTACTGGTACTAATCGCGGAGTTCTGCACATCGCTCGATCAAACGCTGATGGCGGCCGCGCCGGATTCAGCAGATGGTCCGCCACCCCTTGCGCGCGAGTTTCGCGGCGTTTGGGTGGCGACCGTGAAGAATATCGATTGGCCTTCGAAGCCAGGCCTGTCGGGAGACGACCAGCAACGCGAGCTAATCGCAATTCTGGACAAGTGCATTGATCTGAACCTGAACGCCGTCGTCCTCCAAATTCGCACGCAAGCCGATGCACTTTATCCTTCCCAGCTGGAACCGTGGTCGGAATTCCTTTCGGGCCGCATGGGGCAGCCGCCGAATCCGTACTACGACCCGCTCGAGTTCGCTGTGAAAGAGGCCCATCACCGTGGCCTGCAGCTGCATGTGTGGTTTAATCCGTATCGGGTCCGAGTTCCTCAGCCGAGCGACATTTCGGACAAGGACTCTCCTGAAAAGGATTCGAAGGACCAGGATCTTGCGTCAAATGAAGACGCGCCTGCTACCAAAGGCAAGAAGCGCACTGAGAAAAGTAGTCCTGCTTCCCAGGATCATGCTAGCGTGGCGCATGCCAACATTGTGCGGAAGTACGGCAAGTACCTGTGGTTCGACCCGGGTGAGCCCGAGGCGGAAGAGCAATTCATTGCGGTCCTCAATGACGTCGTCAAACGCTACGACATCGACGGCGTACATATCGATGACTACTTCTATCCGTATGAAGAAAAAGGCAAGGACGGGAAGATTATCCCATTTCCCGATGACGAAAGTTATGCCCGCGCCAAATCGAAAGGGGAAACGCTCGAACTGGCCGACTGGCGGCGGCAAAACGTCGACCACTTGATTCATCGGATGTACGACGAGGTGAAGAAGGCCAAGCCGTGGGTCCTGGTGGGAATTAGCCCGTTCGGTATTTGGCGACCGGGCAATCCGGAAGGTACCGAAGGATACGATCAATACAACAAGCTCTACGCAGACGCCCGAAAGTGGGAGCGCGAAGGCTGGCTCGATTATCTGACGCCGCAGCTCTATTGGACGATGTCGGCCGAGCACCACGGATACGGGTCGCTGCTGGGTTGGTGGGCGGAGCAGAATGTCGAGAAGAGGCACCTGTGGCCGGGCAACTTCACGTCCAAGCTCGAACACAAGCTGGTCGACAAAGACGAAAAGGAAGACAACAAAAAGGAAAAACTGAAAATGTGGGAGGTGGATGAACTGCTCCGCCAAATCGAAGCGACACGCGCTACGCCGGGCGCGACAGGCAATGTTCATTTCAGCATGAAGGCGTTCATGCGCGACTACGGGGGCATCGACGAGAAACTGAAAAACGGACTTTATGCCGAGCCGGCGCTCCTCCCAGAATCATCTTGGCTAGGAGACGAAACGCCCTCGAAGCCCGAGGTTTCTGCCGAAAGCGGTAAAGATGGTCTCGTTATAAAGATGAAGCTCCCGCAAGGTTCTCCTTGGCAATGGCTCGTTCGTACGAAGACTTCGCAAGGCTGGCAGACGGCCGTCGTGGCGGGGGGTGAGAGTCGGTTTACTCTCAAGGGCGCTGCAGATGCTGAACCAACAGAGGTCTACGTGTCAGCAGTCTCACGCTTGAGTCGCGAAGGCGAGGCGACTCGGTCGATCGTGAAGCACCCGAAGTAAGCACATGGCATTCGGCCTAAACTCGAATGAAGTTGTCGAGCCAACGGCCCGTGGGCCGTGGTGGTGGGTTCCTAGCTTATACTTCGCGCAAGGCGTTCCGTATGTTGTCGTGATGACGGTCGCCGTCATTATGTTCAAGCGACTTGGGGTGGGAAACACACAAATCGCGCTCTACACGAGCTGGCTTTATCTGCCCTACGTGATCAAGCCGCTTTGGAGCCCGCTGGTTCAGCGCATCGGAACTCGTCGTGCTTGGGTCGTTGTCATGCAAATGATCGTGGCATTGGGCCTTGCATGCGTAGCTTTTTCGATCCCGCTTGAAAGCTTTCTGCGATGGAGCCTCGTGGCGCTTGCGACGGTGGCAGTTTGTTCCGCTACGCACGACGTAGCTGCCGATGGTTTCTATCTGCTGGCCCTTACACCGCATCAGCAGGCTTGGTTCGTCGGCATCCGCAGCACGGCGTATCGAATGGCGATGATCGCAGGCCAAGGTCTGCTTGTAATGCTGGCCGGTGCGCTGGAATCCTCGACTGGCTTGCCCGTAATTGAGATTCCGATTGTCGCAGCGGCTGCTGATTCGGCGCAACGATCATTCGCACCAGAAGACTTTAAGGCCCCGTCTTCCGCGGATTCGCAAGCAATTCTTGTGGATCAACCCAAGTACGAAATTAGCTATGGTGGAGTGGTCGCCGCAGTGGCCAAATCGACAAAAGACTCTGTCCGCGAGTGGAACGTAAAGCACGGCTTTTATTCAAAACCCGAGACGGCTGCACAAAAGACGGCAGCGAAGGCAGTTTGGTTGCAGCAATTGGAAGCATGGATTCGCTCACGATTTGGCGCAGCGAAAGATCGCGCCGCGCCAGCGCAAGATCGAGTTGGCGACTTCGCAATTGTCTTATTGCGACTTGCTCGGCCCGTCACCAGCGGGGAACAGCAGATCGTACAGTTCGGCCGGGCCAGCGGCGACAGCAATTTCGATGTCGTAGAAGGTGAGCGCTTTGTCCTCAATGACACGAATTCGAGTTATCCGTTTGCGGCAATTGTTCAAATTGATTCGAAAATGAATCAAGCGTCCGAAGCGACATTTGAAGTTCGTTCCGGAAATTTGCGACTTGCGTGGTCCGTAACGTTCTTCATCGTCGCCGGTGGTTTTTTGGCCTTTTGCGTTTATCACTTTCTCGTATTGCCGCGTCCGGCGGTTGACATCTCCGGATCGCAAGCGAACGAAGTGGCAACCGGATTCTCGAGCTTTCTCATTCCCTTCGCGGATTTCTTCCGCAAGCCGCGAATTATCGCGATCTTGGCGTTTTTGCTTTTGTTTCGATTCCCGGAAGCTCAACTCGTCAAACTCTCTACTCCATTTCTTCTCGACTCGCGTGAGGTGGGTGGCTTGGCCCTTACGACAGCGGAAGTAGGCGTTGTCTACGGAACGATTGGTGTCGCCACGCTCACAATGGGCGGCCTGATCGGCGGATTTGTCGTGGCCCGCGGAGGTTTGGGGCGCTGCCTGTGGCCGATGGCGCTCGCGATACATTTACCGAATCTCGCGTTCCTATTCCTTGCGTACGCGCAGCCAGAAAGTCGCTGGCTGATCACAGTTGCTGTTGCGGTGGAGCAGTTCGGATACGGTTTTGGATTTACGGCTTACATGTTGTACTGCGTTTACGTGGCTGCGGGACGATATCAGACCGTGCATTATGCCCTTTGCACCGGTTGCATGGCGCTAGGAATGATGATTCCAGGAATGTGGAGCGGGTGGCTGGAAGAACTTATCGGCTATCAGCACTTTTTTGTGTGGATTATGCTGGCGATGATCCCTAGTTTGATCGCGGTGGCGTTGATTCCTTACGATCGCGATTTTGGTAAGAAAAATGCTCCTCAGCCCGCGGTCTAAGCCGTCTATGACTTCAGATCGACTCGCACCCGAGCCTCCAGCAACGCTGTCGTTGCGCGAAAAAATCGCGCAGCTCATTTTTGTACGAATCGGCTCGAACATGCCGCCGGTGAGGCGAGTCGAGCAGGACGAAGAGCGCGTTGCAAAGCTGCTCGAAGAAAGTCCGTTTGGTGGCGTCCTGCTCTTCAACGGCGGCGACGAGACGAAGCTTGTGCTTGAGCGATTGCAGCAGCGGATGTCGATCCCATTGCTCGTTGCCTCCGACATCGAACGCGGTGTCGGCCAGCAGGTCAAAGGCTTTACCTTGTTCCCGCACGCCATGGCTTTCGACAAGCTCGGAACCGGTGGCGTTCGCGCTGTTGAAGACTTCGCGCGAGCGTTAGCAGTCGAATCCCGTGAGGTCGGTATTCACATTGCGTTCGGACCCGTAGCTGATGTTAGCACGAATCCCGCCAATCCAATCATCAACACGCGGGCGTTCAGCGATTCGACAGCGCGCGCAGCTGAACTAACCCGCGCCTACGTCACGGCTGGCGAAGCGGCCGGACTGCGCACCACGGCAAAGCATTTTCCTGGACACGGCAGCACCGACCGCGACTCGCATGATTCATTGCCGATCGCCAATCGATCGACCGCGGAACTCAGCGCGTGCGAGCTCGTGCCATTTCAGGCTGCGATCGACGCCGGTTGTCCGCTTGTCATGACGGCGCACGTTGGTTTCCCGGCGCTCGACGCCAGTGGAGTTCCTGCGACGCTGTCGCCAATCATTCTCATTGACTTATTGCGCAAGCAAATGGGATTCGACGGCGTCGTGTGCTCAGACAGCCTATTGATGGCGGGCGTCCGTGCCCTATTCGAAAATGAAGAAGACATGTCGCTCGCCGTGCTAAACGCTGGGGTCGATTTGCTGCTGGATCTCGCGGAACCAGTGCGCGTCGTCGATCATCTGTGCCAATGCGTGGAATCAGGCCAGCTCAAGACGTCTCGTGTCGACGAGGGGTTCGCGCGAGTGTGGGCACTCAAACAAAGTGTCTTCGCATCACCCCCGGCATCGAACCTCACAGCGACTTCAGATCGTATCCAAATTGGCAAGCTTGCAAAACTCGTGGCCGCGGAAGCGATTGAATTGTTCCGGGGCGGCCCCCCTGCTCTTCCGCTGGTCCCGGAAAAGTCATTAGCAGCCATTCTTCTGAAACCCTTTGAAACTGCGATCGAGCCTGCGGAACAACCGCTGGCTGACGAACTCCGCAAGCGATTCCGAAATGTCGCCTACGCCCAGTTGGGTCCGAGATCGGAAGCGCCCACTTACGAAGCCGCGGCGGATTTGGCCCGTGGCGCGGACCAATTGCTGCTTGCGATTATCGTTCGGCCTGCCGCCTGGCATTCGTTTGGACTTCGACCGCAGCAGAAAGAGCTAATTCACCGCCTTTTGGGACTGTACCCTAGCGCAACGCTGGCATCGCTGGGCGTCCCGCACGCATTAGATGACTTCCCGGAAGCGGCCACTTGCATTTGCACCTACAGCGATGTCCCCGTTTCGCAGCAAGCGCTCGTGGAATTCCTATTGCAAGAGGGCAAAGCCGCCGTTGGTTGAAAAGGCCTAGTGCGAACCGGTAGAATAAGACAAGTATCTTTCACAATTGATAATCAGGGGGATCGGAGATTCGATGTCCGAACGGCGTATTGTTATTTTGACGGACGGTCGCACCACCCCCACCGGCGCTAAGACCGCATCTTGCGTCGTGCGTTACAAGCCAAAGGAAGTGGTCGCGCTTCTCGACACGACGCAGCCAGGTAAAACCGCTGGCGAATTGCTCGGCGTCGGCGGATCCATACCGGTCGTTGCGAATCTTGCAGACGCCCCTGGCGCCAACACACTTCTCATTGGTATCGCACCGAGTGGGGGCAAACTCCCTGCCGCCTGGCGAAAGATCTTGCTGGAAGCGATCGACCGGGGAATGAACCTGGTGTCTGGTCTTCACGATTTTCTCTCAAACGATCCTGAGATCGCCGGCGCCGCTTCGAAAAAGGGCGTGGAGATCTATGACGTTCGCAAGAATAACGAAAAGGACGTATCCAACCGACTCAACCTCCGCGAAGACTGTTTGCGAATTCACACGGTTGGGCAAGATTGCTCGGTCGGAAAAATGCTCGCCTCGGTCGAACTGACGATCGGGCTCAAAAAACGCGGCCACGATGCCAAGTTCATCGCAACCGGTCAAACGGGCATTATGATCGAGGGCGATGGCTGCCCAGTCGACTGTGTCGTCAGCGATTTTGTGAACGGCGCGGTCGAGAAACTCATTCTCGCCAATCAACATCACGATATTCTTTTGATCGAAGGCCAAGGCTCGCTCTCGCACCCTCGATATTCCGCTGTAACGCTTGGTTTGCTGCACGGTTGCGTGCCGCATGGCATGATTTTGGTTTACGAGGCAGGCCGCAAGAACGTCCACGGCATGGATTACATTCCGCTCGTGCCGCTTAAAAAGATTGTTGAAGTGAACGAAACCATGGCCTCGCTCGCAATGCCGTCGAAGGTCATCGGCGTCGCAATGAATAGCCGCGCGTTATCGCCCGAAGAAGCCGAAGCGGAACGGGAGCGCGTGGGCCGCGAGCTCGGGCTGCCGGTTTGCGACGTGATTCGACATGGCCCGGATGTATTGATCGACGCGATTCTGGCATTTCGCCAAAAGCTATTTCCGCACCTGAAGGCGAAAGCGGGCTGAAACGCGTCTTGTACGCAAATCGTGGGTCGAGTCAAACATTCAATCAGCAGCAGAATGCCGCGCCGCGCGGTGTGACAACTATGAAGCTCTCGTACAAAAAGTTTGATCTACCGCTGCGGCATGTGTTCACGATCTCGCGTGGCTCCGTGAGCGTACAGCAAACGCTGATCGTGCAAGTGCAATCCGATGGCAAGTACGGCTACGGCGAATCCACCACCAACACGTTCTACGGGGCGACAATCGAGAACATGTCGTCGGTCATTGAGTCGGTTCGATCAATCATCGAGAAATCCACACTCGAAGACCCGCTCGCACTGATTGCCGACATCACGAAAAAGATCCCGCGTGAGAAGTACGCCAACTTCGCGCTGAACGCAATGGACCTTGCGATCCATGATCTATGGGGAAAGCTTCGCGGCGCGCCAGTTTACAAACTCTGGGGACTGACCACCGACAAGATTCCCGATTCGGATTATACGCTCGGAATCGATACGCCCGAGAAGATGGTCGCCAAGATGCAGGAGATGCCCGGCTGGCCCGTTTATAAGATCAAGCTCGGTACGCCGGACGACCTCACCATCGTGCGTGAATTGCGAAAGCACACCGATGCGTTGTTCCGCGTCGACGCCAACTGCGGTTGGACCGCCGAGCAAACGATCGAATTTGCCCCGGTGCTCAAAAACCTGAACGTTGAATTCATTGAACAACCCCTGCCCCCGGAAGACGTGGACGGCGCTCGCCGAGCTTTCGAAGGGTCGATCTTACCGTTGATCGCCGACGAAAATTGCATCGTCGAAAGCGATGTCGATCGCTGCGCGGATAGATTTCACGGGATCAACATTAAATTGACTAAGTGCGGTGGTCTCGCGCCTGCACGGCGAATGGCTGCCCGCGCACGCGAACTCGGTTTGCAAGTGATGGCTGGCTGCATGACCGAATCGACCGTCGGAATCTCGGCGATCGCCCAACTGCTTCCGCTGTTGGACTATGTCGACATGGACGGGGCGGTGCTTATCGCGAAAGACATAGCGACCGGCGTGCGGCTAGACCGTGGCAAGTGTATCTACCCCAACGCCAACGGAAACGGCGTCGAATTGATTGATGGACCGTTCTGAACGGTAAGTTAACCCCCTCACGAAATGCATAACATGGTTCGAAAGATGCTTCCTCCGTTGAATTGGCAGCGATTTGCAACTGCATTTGTTGCTTTCACTTTGATCGCCGCGCTCGGCACCTCTGCCCTTGCGGCGGAGTCTGGCGAAGAACAAAAATCACTGGAAGACACGCTGCAGTCTTTGATCAAGGCGCACGAAGGCGAAGTCAGTCTCGCCGTAAAGAATTTGAAAACGGGCGAATCCTACGAATTCAAAGCCGACCGCCCCATGCCGACGGCGAGCCTTATCAAGCTGGCGGTCATGATCACCACGTACGATGCGATAGAACAGGGCAAACTATCGCTCGATGACATGATCGAGCTCAAAAAAGAAGATCAAGTGCCCGGCTCCGGTGTGCTGACCGCACATTTCTCGCCCGGCACCAAGATTTCGCTGCGCGATGCGATTCATCTCATGATCGTGTATTCCGACAACACGGCCACGAACCTGGTACTCGATAAGCTAGGTATTCCGACGACCAACGAGTACATGGAAAAGCTCGGCCGCCACGAGACACGCATCAACTCCAAGGTGTTCCGCGGCGATACCTCGATCGACAAGGATCGAAGTAAAGAGTTCGGCCTCGGCTGCACAACTGCCAACGACATGGTCGCGCTTTGTGAGCTGTTGCACGACAAGAAAGCGGTCAGCGAGAATGCCTCGAAGCAAATGCTCGATCACATGTACGCGTGTGACGACAAACTAAAAGTTCCCCGCATGCTGCCGCCTGGAACGAAGGTCGCCCACAAAACGGGGTCGGTAAATTCATCGCGCACGGATGCCGGTATTATCGAATCACCCGCCGGCCCCATCGCCTACTGCATACTCACGAACAAGAACAAGGATCAGCGTTGGACCGACGATAACGCGGGCGACATGTTTTGTGCGAAGGTTGGCGCCGCACTCTATCACTACTTCAACCCCAAAAGCGAGACGGCCAGCCCATCGCTCGCTAGCACGTTGCAAATGGGGGCGGATGGCGAAATGGTCACCGCGCTCCAACGCACACTCAATGCGCGGATGAAGCCGGCTCCAGGAATTGGTAGCGATGGCGACTTCGGCCCCGAGACCGAAAACGCCGTTAAGCGTTTTCAGAAGGACAAGAATTTAGAAGTCACCGGAGTTGTCGACTCGGCCACGTGGAAAGCGCTTGGACCGCTCGTGATGGAAGAAGAGCCGGCCACTGAGCCGGCCGTCGTCAACGCGGAAAAAAGCAAAAAGTCTCCGCCCGACTCGCTCGATGGCCCTCCCTTCGTTTCGTGCAAAGCGTGGGCAATTATCGATGGCAATTCTGGCGAATTCCTGGCCGGCGATCATGAAAACGAAAAACGCGAACCGGCCAGCACGACCAAAATCATGACCGCTTATCTGGTCACGCTGCTCACACAAAAAGATCCGAAGCTGCTCGATGAAATCGTCACGTTTTCAGAACGGGCCGATAAAACTTCCGGATCCTCTTCGGAGGTAAAGGCGGGCGAAAAACTGCCTGTAAGCGAATTGTTGTATGGCATGATGCTCCCCTCCGGCAACGACGCGACGGTCGCATTTGCCGAACAGTTTGGCGACCGGTTAGCAGATGACAAAGACAAGGAAGCACACCGCGATGCGTATGACAGTTTCGTCTCGGCGATGAATCGCAAAGCGGCGGAGCTCGGGATGACGTCGACACACTACAATAACACGCATGGATTACCAAGTTCGGGTCACGTGACCACCGCGCGCGATCTCGCGCGCGTTGCATACGCCGCGTTTCAAATCCCCGATTTCCGCAAAGTGGTTGGCACGGCAAAACATGGTTATACGCTCGATTCGGTCGCCGGATATCAGCGCAATATCGAGTGGCATAACACCAACCAATTGTTGCGGACGGAGGGTTACGACGGTATAAAAACCGGCACCACAAACGCAGCCGGAAATTGCATCGTTTCCACCTGCGAGCGGAATGGCAAACGACTGATCGTTGTCGTACTCGGCGCGCCTTCAACGGAGGGCCGCTATGCCGATTCGCGTAACCTGTATCGCTGGGCGTGGAAAGATCTGTTGAAAATGGAAGGCGATGACTCCAAAGACACGAAGCGTGTCTCGAAAGCAAACTGATGCACCATCAATTGCGCAGAATCAATGCCTTCTCTTTGATGGCGGTGAGCTTTGTCTCATTTGCCGCTATGGTGCAATTCGTTTCGGCCGATGACGACACGCCTGCGCCCGCCGACAGAAAGCCAATCGAGCTCACCGATCGCGCTCGCGAATTGCATTCGCACTCGCTGTTGATCGACGGCCACAACGACATGCCCTGGGAAATCCGCAAACAGGGGTCGTCGAGCTTCGACAAGATGGATATTTCGAATCCGCAGCCCACGCTGCAAACCGATATCCCCAAATTGCGCAAAGGCGGCGTCGGAGCGCAGTTTTGGTCGGTCTGGGTTCCGGTCGAGGCCGGCTACCGCGGCGAAGCCCTTTCGATGACGCTCGAGCAAATCGACCTCGTCAAGCGAATGATCGACCGCTACCCGGAAACGTTTGAACTCGCGCTCACCGCTGACGACATCGAACGAATCCACGCCAAAGGAAAAATTGCTTCGATGATTGGCGTCGAAGGTGGTCACTGCATCGAAGAATCGCTCGCCGCGCTGGATAAACTGTACAGCCTGGGTGCCCGGTACATGACGCTAACCCATACCGATTCACTCGGCTGGGCCGATTCCGCGACAGACGCTTCCAAAAACAATGGCCTAACGCCGTTCGGGCAGCAAGTCGTGCGGCACATGAATCAATTGGGAGTGATGGTCGATTTGTCTCATGTGTCTGCGAAAACGATGCGGGATGCGATCGCGACTTCGGACGCGCCGGTGATATTCTCCCATTCGTCCGCGTTCGGCATCTGTCCTAGTCCGCGGAACGTGCCGGATGACGTCCTAAAAAGTTTGAAAAATAAAGACGGCGTCGTGATGGTCAATTTTTTCTCCGGCTACGTCGTGCCGTCGGCCGCCAAAACGGCGATTGAGGAGATGGACTACGAGCGCGAGCTAAAGAAAAAATTTAACGGCGATAAGGCGATGTACGAGCCCGAGTTGAAGCGTTGGAAAGCTACGCACAAGTATGCGCGGGGCTCGATTCACGATCTGCTCGATCACATCGACCACATCGCAAAGGTAGCGGGGCCTGAATATATCGGCATCGGCTCCGATTTCGACGGCGTTAACACACTTCCCACGCAATTGGATGACGCCAGCAGCTATCCGTATATTACCCAAGGTCTAATCGACCGCGGTTACTCTGATGAACAAATCAAAGGCATTCTTGGCGGGAATTTACTGCGCGTGATGCGCGGCGTTGAAGCCTACGCGGCGAAACATCACGACGACACACCAAAACAAGATGCCGGGAATTAGCTTGCTCAATTTCGCAGTCTGGCGATTGTTCTGCAGTAAGAGGGGATAACGCGTTGCTTGAACGGAAAGATTACGATCGATTTCGAGTCGCTCCCCTCGACCCGGCCGAGCTACGCGCAAAAGACGTCGAGCGTTTGTTGAAGCAGATCGCGAGCCGTTCGGACGGCCGCCTGACCGTCGAGAAATTTGCTGAGTCGATCGAAGGTCGGCCTATCTACCTTGCCAAGCTCGGCGCCGGCCCGAAGCGCATCTTGCTTTGGTCGCAAATGCACGGCGACGAACCAACTCATACGGCCGTGCTATTGGACTTGGCTAACTATCTGCTCCAAAAGCCGGCTGCGCCCAAGTCGGAAGACCTTCTTTCGAACTGTACGCTTTACTTCATTGTCATGCTCAATCCGGACGGCGCCGAAGCCGTCGAGCGCTACAACGCTCAGGGCATCGATATCAACCGCGACGCCCGTCGACTCTCTACACCTGAAGGACGAGCGCTTCGCAAAGCGGTTGGGACCATCAAGCCGCAGTTCGGATTCAACCTCCACAATCAACACGCGCGGACAAGCGTCGGACACCCGCCGAAGCCGGCCGCCATTTCTGTCTTGGCCCCAGCTCCAGATCCGAGCGGCCATGACACACCGAGCTGGCATCGCGCCAAGTTAATGTGCGCGCATTTCGTCCAAGCGGTTCGCGATGACGTGCCCGGCATGATTTCGCGCTACGACGACACGCACGAACCACGCGCCTTCGGCGATACAATTCAAGCCACGGGCGCTTCCACAATGTTGGTCGAAGCGGGCGGCTGGCCGGAGGCCGATATCGAACCGCTCACGCGCGTCCATTTTCAGGGCATGCTTTCCACGCTGCACGCGATCGCTACCGACAAAGATCTCGAAGCGGACATCACTCTGTACGAAAAGCTTCCCGAGTCAAACTCCGGGCGTCAGCTCGATTGCGTGATTTCCAACGCGCAAGTGCTCACTGCAGTCACCCCCTCGGCATTCACCGCCGATCTTGGCATCGAGCAATCACGAACCGAGCGGCTCGGCGGCGGCACGAAAAGCGATGGCAGAATCATCGAAATCGGCGACCTTAGCACTCTCTCCGCAAAACAACACGTAGATGGCACAGGTTGGATAATTCTCCCCGGCCAACTGGCATTTCTAGAATCGTGGGCGCCCGGCGGTTCTATTTCTGATAAGCAACTCGATTTATTATTGGCAAAAGGCGTCACTACGATCATTGGCTGCGTCGATCTGGCGAGTCGGGAAGCGATCGATGCAATCGCGACTCCAGCAATTCTGCCGATTAACTGGGCGTTTGTGGGCCGGATCGACAAGGCGTCTTCCCTGCCTACTGCGGAACTCGTCGAGCATGCCGCTGCCGCCGCGAATCGCGGCTTAGTCGCCATCGTGACAGATCGTGCCGATGAGAAAATGTGGCATCAACTCGATCGGATCGGTTTACCGCTAATACAGCCGAGCAAGTTGAAAGACACTTTGCCGAACGGTTCGTATTGTGACATCTCCGAGCAGTCTGCAAAGCGTTACTCGACGCTCGATCTTCCCGGAAAGCGCGGCAAAATCGGACGCGGAGTGAGCGCCGATCTGGCGATCTTCAAAGTCGGCAATAAAGTCGACGAAAAACAGGCCCCCGATTGGAAGCAGCTCAAACGCGTCGTAGTTGCAGGCGAAACCGTGTGGGACGACAATCAGCGCGGTGACTCGAATCCCGGCGTCTTCCTTCGGCGCAGTTAGGCCTGTAGGGCTTCCTCATGCTCAACAAAATCTGGTTCTGGTTGTTGTGCATTGGAATCATCTACGGCTTTTGCAAGGCAAGTTATCAAACCAGGTTTCCCCCGCCTGCGCCTGCTGTCGCACCCGCCTCGTCCGACGCAAGTAAGAAAGATGCGCCTCCCGATGACTCCGCGCTAACCGCGATGGGTAAGCGGTTAAACAACGCCGTCCTCGAGGCGACAAAGTCGTCGATCGATATCTGCATTCCTCTCATCGGCATCATGGCTCTGTGGTTGGGACTTCTGAATGTCGCTAAGGACGCCGGCTTGATTGATGTATTCGCGCGCATTGTCCGGCCATTGATGCGATGGCTCTTCCCGGAAGTGCCCGACGGCCATCCCGCCCAGGGTGCGATGCTTATGAACTTCGCAGCGAATATGCTCGGTCTGGATAACGCGGCAACTCCCATGGGCCTCAAGGCCATGGAAGATTTGCAAACGCTAAACCCGGTGAAAGATACGGCGACAAATTCGATGGCGCTGTTTTTGGCAATTAATTGCGGCAGCGTTACCCTGATCCCATTCACCATCATTGGCTACCGCTATGCGAGTGGCAGCAAGGATCCGTCGGGAATCATCCTCGGAACGTTATTGGCGTCGTCGGCGAGCGTCGTCGCGGGCATCGCTGCCGCACGCTGGTTGTCCAGGTCGCCAAAATATCGAGTTGCAATGAGCGACGCTTCAGAGCATGCAATTTCCGCCGGCGAAGGAGGGGCCGCACCATGACTTTTGCCGAGCAAATGCAAGCGATCACCGCGTTCATGGAAGCGGTTAGCCAATGGGCGATTCCAGCGCTTGTCCTCATGATCATTCTCACGGCCGCTTATAAGCGCGTGCCGATGTATGAGTCGTTCGTCACCGGAGCGAAGGAAGGCTTTGGCGTCGCGGTCATGATCATCCCCTACCTCGTCGCGATCTTCTTCGCGATCAAGGTGTTCATCGCGAGCGGCATGTTCGACGACATCAAATACGGGCTCACAATCGCCATGAATTCGATCGGCCTTGGCGCCTACACCGAATCCCTCGACTTGCTTCCGCTGGCGATGACGAAACCGCTCACCGGCAGCGGCGCGCGAGGGATCATGCTGGAGATTTTCCATCTCCACGGCCCTGATAGTTTCCTCGGCAAGACCGCCTCGATCATGATGGGCAGCAGCGAAACTACGTTTTATATCCTAACGGTGTATTTCGGCTCGGTTGGTGTGAAGAAAGTGCGGCATACCCTGATCGCGTGTCTCTGTGCCGATGCGGCAGGAATGGGAACCGCAGTTGTGCTGGGCTATTTGATGTACCACGGCTAAGTTACGATCGACGATTGAGCCCACCATGCCGCCCACTATTCAACCAAGAGCGCTTCGCAAAGGCGACACGATTGGCGTCGTAGTACCCGCAGGACCGCTCAATCGTGAGCGAATCGATCGAGCCCTAGCTCGCGTGCGGGATCGCGGCTTTAAGATTAAAACGTATGGCGACATTTACCGCTCGCGCGGCTATTTGGCCGGCGACGATGCGACTCGTGCCAACGAGTTCATGGCGGCATTCGTTGATACCGAGACATCGGCCGTGTGGTGCGCTCGCGGCGGCTACGGCGTTATGCGAATGATGCATCTCATCGATTTCGATGTGATTCGAGATAACCCCAAAGTCTTCGTCGGCTTCAGCGATATAACGGCGCTTCATATTCCAATTCAGAAGCGGACCGGCCTTATCACCTTCCATGGCCCGAATTTGCAAGACGGTTTTGGCAAGCCCGAAGATATGTCGGCTGCGAATCAAACCGCCCTCTGGCGAATGATCGCGGCAGATCAACAGTCGACGATTGGCAGCGGCTACCAATATGATTTCAGAGACGTTTCGGATCTTTCGTTGCGAACGATCTGCGGTGGTTCGGCCGTTGGCGAGCTAACGGGCGGCAACCTCGCGATGCTTAGTGGAACCATGGGCACGCCCGACGAGGTCGATACGACCGGCCGCGTCCTGTTTCTCGAGGACGTCAGCGAGCGACTCTATCGCATTGATCGATACCTGACCCAATTGCGACTCGCCGGGAAGTTCGACTCGGTAGCCGGCGTGCTGCTCGGCAGCTTCTCTTACGACGCGGATGATCAGCCGGAAAAACCGAGCGACGTCGCCGCGTTTCTCGACGAGTTTTTCTCGACTATAAAAGTCCCGGTCCTGGCTGGCTTTCCCGCAGGCCACGACAAATTCAATCTAACTTTGCCCATGGGCGGACGAATTAAACTGGACGCCGACGGGCAGCGAGTTACATTGTTGGAAAATTGCGTCGCGGCAGTTTGAATCCTCCTCGGTTCGCCCAATGAACGATTTCGCCAAGCTGATCGACAATGCAGCTGACATTTTCGGTTGGGTTCTAGTGCCGGTCATTCTTCTTTCGGCCCTCTACTTCACCGTTCGCCTTCGTTTCGTGCAATTCGTTCGATTCCGCGAAGCCGTACGCGAAACGATCGCGAGCCGCCAGGTCGGAGCCAACGGAGCTCTTTCTCCGCTCCAGGCATTTATGACGGCGATCGCAGCCACGGTGGGGACTGGCAATATCGTCGGTGTCGCAACCGCGCTAATTTCGGGCGGCCCGGGCGCTCTGTTTTGGATTTGGTGCTACGGCCTGCTCGCTATGGCGACCAAGTTTGCTGAAGCCTCGCTCGGTATGCACTTTCGCGTGGCCCGCGGCGAAATGGTTCTGTCCGGCCCAATGTATTACCTTCGCGACGGTCTCAAAGCACCGTGGCTTGCAGCGGTTTTCGCAGTCCTGGGGGGTTTTGGCGTTCTGCTCACGACTCCGCTGACGCAACCCAATTCCATTGCCGTGGCGCTGGCGAGCCAGTTGAAAACCGTGAACGTCTCCCTCGGGGAAATTAATCTACTCAATTACACGATCGACGGTACCCAACTCGCGATCGGGTTGATCCTCGCCGTGCTGACTTGGCTCGTCATCGTACATGGCATCAAATCGATTGGTCGCGCGGCAGAAAAGCTGTCGCCAGTGAAAGTCGGTTTTTACATGATTGGCGCGCTCGTTGTGATTGTCGTGAATATCGCCAAGTTGCCCGCAGTTCTGGCGTTGGTTTTTCACGACGCTTTTTTGCCGCACGCCGCGACAGGCGCCGCCACGGGCTTTGCGGTAAGGCAAGCGATTAGCTACGGCATTCGCCGCGGTGTGTATGCGAACGAAGCCGGTTACGGAACCGCGGCCGTTACCTACGGAACCGCCAAAAGCCAGCGCCCCGATCAACAGGGCCTCGCGGCGATGATGGATGTCTTCATCATTACCTTTATCACATGTACGTTGAGCGGGTTTGCAATTCTGCTGACCGGCGAATGGAATACTGGCAAAGATGGCCCCGCCGCAATCCCAGCCGCGTTCAGTTCCGCCATGCCCGTGCTTGGCGGCTGGATGGTCGCGATCTCGATTTTCCTATTCGCGTACACGGTGCTCATCGGCTGGGAGTACTACGGTGAGCAGTTCTTCGAGTACCTGTTCGGGCCCTGGATCGTCAAACCATTCCGATGGATTTATTGCTTGCTAATTCCATTCGGCGCCGTCATCCAAGTGAAAGCTGTCTGGGCTTGGGGTGATATCTTCAATGGCCTGCAAGTTTTCCCAAACATGATCGGATTGATCGGCCTTAGCGGCATCGCCGCGACCTACGCCCAACGCCGCTTCCGGGAGCCGCCCCGGGCCGACTAGGCAATTGCAAACTCGGTCTCTTGCCTTCGGTGCCACGCCCTGTTTACCCTGTGGAAGTAGTTAGATCAACTTTGCGGTTGGTTTGCCGTGACAATTTTACCTCGCGGAGGTCCTTCAATGATTCGCACTTTGTATTTGGCGTGTATCGCATTATTCGTATTGAGCGGCGTGGCGTCTTCCAAAGAACCCAAGGAACTATTTAACGGCAAAGACCTAACCGGCTGGGACGGTGATTCGCGCGTGTGGGGCGTCGAAGACGGCGCGATCGTCGGCCATACCAAAGATGTGCCGCTAAAAGCCAACACGTTTCTCATCTGGAAGGGCGGCGATGTCAAAGATTTTAAACTCACTTGCAAGTTCAAGCTCGAAGGCGGAAACAGCGGCATTCAATACCGCAGCAAAGTGATCGACCCAGATCAGTGGATTGTGGGCGGCTACCAGGCCGATATGGACGGCGAAAACAAATACACCGGAATTCTGTATGAAGAGCGCGGCCGCGGCATTCTCACGAATCGCGGCGACAAGCACACGACCAATAAGGATAAAAGCAAGGATAAAACCGAATCGATTGGCAACGCAGACGAACTCGCCAAAGCCATTCACCAAAACGATTGGAACGAGTACGTGGTCGAAGCCCGCGGCATCCATCTCAAACACTCGATCAACGGCAAACTCATGAGCGAGACCATCGACCATGACAAGGAACACCGTGCCGATTCCGGAGTGCTCGCCTTGCAAGTTCATGCCAACTTGCCAATGCCGATGACTGTCCATTTCCGCGACATTAAGCTCGAAGAGCTCGAGCCGGCTGCATCAAAGGATGGTTCGTCAAAAACGAGTAAGAAGTAATGCCGCAACGAACGCATGTCTTGATCGGGTCGCACGACCTGAAGCCGCTCGATCCTGTTGAATTCCGCGGCGATCGTCACGGGGCAGATGTGTGGCAAGTACGCATGCGCACGCTGCACGGTGGCCGCTCGGAAGGCGTGCAACTCGTGGAGCTCGACAACGGCGCCATCTCGATCGATGTGCTGCCAACGCGTGGCATGGGTATCTGGCGCGTCCGCCGCGGAGATACGACGCTGGGATGGCAGGCGCCGGCCGGTCAACCCGTTCATCCATCGTTGGTGCCGCTCATGGAACCCGCCGGCCTTGGCTGGCTCGATGGATTCAACGAACTTCTCTGCCGCTGCGGACTGGAAAGCAATGGACCGCCCGAGTTCGATGACGCCGGGCGACTCTTGCGACCTTTGCATGGGCGTATCGCAAACACGCCAGCCCACCGCGTAGAGCTTTTGATCGACGAAGATCTGGGAAAACTTACGCTGCGCGGCATCGTCGATGAATCGCGGTTTCACTTCCAATCGCTGCGATTGACGTCTTCGATATCCACGTCGATTGGTTCCAACGAATTCTCCTGGTCCGATGAAGTCGAGAACATCGGCGGTCGCGATGCGTCTCTGCAATTGCTGTATCACTTCAACATTGGCCAGCCACTACTGAAACCAGGCTCGCGAATTACCGCCCCGCTCGGAACTGTCGCACCGCTAACAAAAGTTGCAGCCGATGAGGGCGTGGCGACGTGGAATCTCATGCCGCCGTCGAGGCCGGGCTCGGCCGAGCAAGTCTTCGTGTTGGATCTTGCCGCCGACGACTCCGGCAACACGGGCATGCTCGTCGACAGATTGTCGAATAATGAAGCGGTCAGCCTCCGATTCAATAAGGCCAGCCTTCCATGCTTCTCCGTTTGGCGAAACACTCCCGCCGAATCGGACGGCTATGTGCTGGGAGTCGAACCCGGAACAAACTATCCCAATCCGCGCTCGTTCGAAGAACGGCACAATCGCATAATCACACTTAAGCCCGGCGCTCGTTGGTCCACCGAGATCAGGGCAAAATGGTTGTCTGAAGCGTCTGCCATCGAAAAGGAACGACTCGCGATCGAGGCAATTCAAGGTGCCAGCCGACCCGAGTTGCTCTCCGCGCCTCGCTCACAGTGGTCGACTAGCGCGAGCTAACTAGGCTCAACCGACGTCGACCCACCTGCCCGATTTCGCGCTCGCGAGCACCGCGTCGCACACCTTCTGCGTTTCGAGCGCTTCGCGGAACGTCGGTGACGTCGGTTTATTCTTTCCTAAACCGTCCAGAAAATCTGCCACTTGATGCACAAATGAGTGTTCATAGCCAATTTGCAAACCTGGCACCCACCAACGATCCATGTAGGGCATATCACCATCCGTAACATGAACGGATCGCCAACCACGCACGATGGAATCATCGCGATGATCGAAGTAGCTCAATCGGTGCAAGTCATGCAAATCCCAGGCGATCGACGCATCCGCACCGTTGATCTCGAACGTATACAGGGCCTTGTGACCGCGGGCATAACGCGTCGATTCGAAAATCGCCAATGATCCGTTCGCAAACCGGCACAAAAATGCGCATGCGTCGTCGATTCCGACTGGCTCGACCTTTCCTGATTCCGTGTGCTTCCGCTCCTTGATGAACGTCTCGGTCATCGCCGTGACAGTTTTGATCGGTCCGTTAAGCCACAATGCGGTGTCGATACAGTGCGCCAGCAAGTCGCCCGTCACGCCGCTTCCCGCAGCTTTGGCATCGATTCGCCACAACCCTGCCCCGCCCTGCGGCAAGTCGGCCGAAATGGTCCAGTCTTGCAGAAAGTTCGCGCGATAGTGAAAGATGCGCCCCAGCCGGCCCTCATCAATGAGCTGTTTCGCAAGCGACACCGCCGGCACGCGGCGGTAGTTGTACCAAACCGTGTTGCGAACGCCGGCCTTCTCGACCGCATCCACCATCTCCTGCCCTTCCGCCGTGTTCATCGACAGAGGTTTTTCACACAAAATCATCTTGCCGGCCTTGGCCGCGGCGATCGCCATATCATGGTGCAAGTTGTTCGGCACGCAGATATCAACCGCGTCGATATCCTTCCGCTCGATCAGTTTCCGCCAATCCGTTTCGACGGATGCATAGCCCCACGTATCGGCAAACGCTTTGGCCTTCGCTTCGTCGCGCGCACAAACAGCCTGCAGAACCGGCTCATATTCGAGATCGAAGAAATTGTTGACGCGGTTATACGCGTTCGAGTGCGCCCGGCCCATGAAGCCGTAACCGATCATTCCGATGCGGAGTGGTTTGCGTTTCGACATGTTTCACTCAGAAAAAAATAAATTGACGACCGTTATTCTTCCCACCCATGCGCATCGCGAACAGCGACCATCATCGCCAGAATGTCATTCCAAGTTCGCGGATTCATCAGCGTTTCGTTCGGGAACATACAGCCATCCCAGCAAATATGTTCGAATCTCTTGTTCGGCTGGCCCTTCTCATCGCGTAGCCAGTACCCGGCATACTTCACAACATCCAACTTGCCATCCGGCGCGTTTGGCAAACAATGCCGACCCGTTTTGTCGTGCGAGCCCGATCCGAAAACTTCGCCGTTATTTTGGGCGACGTGAAAATCAATCGTCCACGGCCGCAGTAAATCGGTGAGCTTTTTATAACCAGCCTCGAAGGCGGGGCGATCGTCCCAGCGGAAATCTGCAGGCACCAACCGATCTTCCGGCGCATTGTGCCCCATCATAAACAACAATGTGTGCGCCATATCCGCCTGAAAACCAAGCATCTTGGGTCGGTTCACTGCCTCAAGCAACTCAACCATGTGGCGTGCGCTGTGCATCCCGCCCCAGCAAATTTCCCCTTCGGCGGCCAGCCGCTCTCCGAACTCTTCGGCGATGTCACACGCCTTACGGAACGTATCTGCGATCCGCTGCGTACTGGTCTTCGGATTAGTCGCCCACTCAGACGGTGAGCATGCAGAGTCGATCCGCACCACGCCGTAGGGCCGAATTCCGATTTGTTTTAATGTCCGTGCAATTCGGCACCCTTTGCGAACCTGCGTGAGAAAGTTTTCTCGAGCTGCCTCGTCGCCCATGGCCGATCCGCCCCCGGTCGGCGGCCACACCGGCGCAACGACAGATCCGACTACAAGCCCATGCGAACGAACTTTATTTGCGAGTTCCTCTAATTGTTTATCCGTGGAGTCGATATTCACGTGCGGATCGAACAAAAACAAATCCACACCGTCAAACCGCTGGCCCTTTACTTCGGCCGCCGCCGTGAGCTCAAGCATCGTATCCAGCCCGATCGGCGGTTCGCTCCCCTCCCCTTTGCCAACAACACCGGGCCACGCGGCATTGTGTAGTTTCGGAAGGTCGAATTGATGTTCAGCCATTACTTATGTTCCTCGAGAACTGCCGCCACGCTACGCCGCTAGGAGACCAGATTCGCATCGCGGGCGAGCAACCATCGGCCGTCCGATTGTCTTTGCAGGATAGTCAACGTGAATCCCGATCGCTTGATCGGCGTGCCGCCAGGCGGCGTGATAGAGATTTGAATGTAGTTTCGCAAGTACGCCCAGTCGCCAAGCATTCGCAACTCGCGGATTTCTGAAGTGCCGTCCATTTTGACACCTTTCATTGCGGCCGAGCTCGATGCAAACACTTCCTTTCCAAATGGCTCTCGCCCCGGCACCATGAAGACCACGTCGTCTGTCATCAAACTCAACACGGTCTGCACGTCGCCCGATTTGCTCGCGGCCATCCAAGTGGCGACCAGGTCGCGAATCGCTTGCTCATCCTGATTCATCTCGACAGAAGACCCTGGGCCGGTTCCTTTGGAAGTTAGCGAGCTGTCTGATTTCACTTGCCGCCAGGCGTAGGCAAGTTCGCGTGCACATCGGGCCCAAAGTATCGCAATCCAACGAGCGGTTCACTGCCCGTGTTCTCGATCTTCACGCCCGCCCGCGCCGCCTCGTAGGAAATGAAGACTTCGTCTTCCGTTCGCGCGCCAAAGCGAATCATGACCGGCGTCTGAATGTCGAGCGAACCCATTCTGCCGCGTCCCTGAACCGTGATCCAACCACTGGCGCCGGGATCTTGCAGTGTACAACTTGCACCCGGGTCGAGCGTCAACTCCTTCGAGCTGAAAAGCTGATGCCCGTCGACCGTGCCGTATACGATCCAGCGATCCGTATACCCCTTGCCGCTTCGTTCCTTGTCGATGATCGGCTCGAGATAATTGTGCTCTTTGAAGTGCGTATCGACGTTCTTGTCCCAGTCGAGCTGACCGACAATGAAGTCGAGATCTTTGTGCTTGTCAGCCGGCATGTCCTTCACGAGCAGCGACCACGGCACCTCACGACCCTCTACGAGCGATTGGTACATACCAAACACATCCGACCCCCACTGCGGCTCATAAGTGCACAGCGACCCCGGCGCGTGCAACACGCCCGGAGGAATCAACCAGCCCGTTCCACGTTTCAACCGGTAAGCGCGCGACAGATCCAGAATGCCGTTGTCTCCCTTGCTCCAATCTTCGAGACATTTGCGCACCTGAGCCTTGGTCGTCCCCGGTTCGAGCCCCATAAACGTGTACGCGAAGTTGTTGTCCACATTGTTGAGTTGCGGCGGGAAGTAATAACTTTCCGGCTTCCCCTCCTGGCCTACGAGCTTGGCATCGGCAAAGCCTTGGTGCATGTGGTGTGGAATCGGCCCCATATTATCGAAAAACTTCGAATACACCGGCCAACGGTTGTACTTCTTGAACATCGCGTCGCCGATCAGCGTGGACCCCGCCTCGGCGACCGCATCGCGAAGCAAGAACTCCTCGCCTTCGAATTCGCAAAAACTCAACCCTTCATTCCATACTCGGCCTTCGTTCGCCGCTTCGGTCGTGCTCGAAAACCACCGCTCGTCGATGCCGCCGCGATGTGCTCCATATGCATACCAGTCATCTGGATGCAGCTTGATCCGTTTGCCCGGATGCAAAAACGACCGCGGAACCCATGTCGGCGTTAGCCTTAATAAACCCTTACCCGCTTCGAGCGCGCGGCTTAACAAGCCGGAAACATTGTCGCTTTTGGGCGCTTTCGAAGGAGCACTCTTTACGGAAGACATAATTTAAAATCGTTCGTTGAGAGAAAAAATAGTATTTGAATTCGAAAGACTCAGCCGCCGCCGCGTGGGCGACCACTATCGAGCAAACTTCACCAGCCGAGCGATTGTTCCGCTATGGCCCCTTGGTAAGCGCCCTCGCCCGATCGGCCAACTTCCCATTCGGATCGGCCTTCAAAGCTTTCTCCGCCGCCGATTTCGCAGCCGCCGGATCTTTGTCCTTGATCTTCTCAGCGATAAAAATCGCCGTCTCGGCCGCATGTTGCTTCAACTCCTGATCATCCATGAACGAGCTCGCCAGCTGAATCGTCTCGGCCGATGGGCACCGCTTGAGAATGTCCAAAGTCAACTCCCGTTCCTCCGGTCGCTTCGCCAGCTCCAGCCCTTGCCGAAACATTGCCAGCCGCTCGGCGTCGGGCATCTTTTGCTGCCGCGCGATTCGAAGATAACCACGCAATGCGCGTACGCGGAACTTATCCGATGCCGAGCCTTTCGTTATTTCCAATAAGGCCGGCGCCGCATCGGCCGCCATCCATGCGCCCAACACCTGCGTTCCCACATCCTGCAGGTCGGGATCGCCCGATTTCGCAGCGGCAGAAACCGTTTCGAGCGCTTTGGGACCGCCCATCGCTCCCAACGTCCGTAACATGCTCGCCTTGGCCGTGGGCGAGCTGTTCGACATATTTTTTGCCAATTCGGCCGCGGTGGCCTCGCGATCCGGCATTCTCACACATGCCGTTTGCAACGCTTTTTCAGCCAGTTTTGCATCGTCCGCATTACTCGCATTCGCAACCTCGGAAATCAAAAGCGATAAATCCGCCGGGCTTGCCGTTGCCCCGAGAGCGACCAGCGCGACATTCCGCGCTGCCTCATCCGGCCCGTGCAAGACCTTCGTGAGTTCTGCGACCGCGTTGATCCGTCGCTTTCCAATCAATTCCACGAGCACTTCCAATGACTTACCTTTGGCCTCGGTCAAGCTGTGAGCTAGCTCCACGTTTACCGCATCTCCCGGCAATGCGGCAAGCGCTGACTTCGCAGCCTCTGAGAGGGCCGCGTCCTCGTCGGTTGCAATCTTCAGCAGCATGGGTACTGCGGATGCGTCGCCCAATCGTCCGACGGCTTGAATCGCCGCCAGCCGCACTTGCCCATCCCCAACCGCCACTGCGTGCAATACGGCTGGCGGCAACTTCGCGTCACCGCGATCGCCAAGCGCCGCAATCATGAGAGCTTCCCGCTCTGGCGGAGCGTTTGCTAACTCACCTGCCAGCGCCTCTGCAACTTCGCGACCCTGCATTTCCCTCACTATCTTCAGGCCCAACGCAAACCGTTTTTTGTCGGGCGACTTCAACTGTTCGACGAGCAGCGGAATGCCGCCAGCGCCTCGCGCCACGATCGCCCCCCGCGTGGCCTCCAAGATTCTTTGTTTGGGAACGTCCGCCTTGCGAATTTGATCGTAGAGGTCAGCCGCTTGATCATTCTTCCCGCTAGCCAACATACGTTCCGCACAGAGCACACATCCCTCTGCCACCGCCGATCGCACGGCGGGCGAACCATTGCCAAGCGACTGCCGAAGCGTGTTCGTCGCCTGCTCATTTCCGATACGCCCCAGCGCCACCGCGGCGGCGCACGCAATTTCCGCATCCGAATCTTTGAGTCGGTCCGAAAGTACGCCAACAGCTGCACTGCTGCGACGCACGCCAATGGAATTGATACAGCCCACTGCCAACCGGCCTTGTAGCGTTTTCGCTGCATCTACGAGCGCGGCTTCCGCGGCCGCATCGGGAATCGCCTCGAGCGCGATTCGCGACCAGGACGACAACTGCTCATCCGGCAACAGTTTAGCCAATTCAGGCACCGCATCTTTGCTGCCGTAAATCGCAAGTTGTTTGCACGCAATCGCCTTTTCTGCCGGCGCGCCGGAACGTAGCGTGTCGATCAATTGATTCTCAGTCGGAACCGGTTGATTATTCGCGCCGCAAGCGATATCCGCCGCGGAAATCGCGATTAGGCCGACCAATGCGATCCAGCAATTTAAACGTGACTTATTCATACTCACCGCCCTAACGCTTCACGACCAACGAATGCCCGACAATTCGATGAAACAGACTCGCCATCAGATCCGCCACGGTTCGCGTAGCGCCTCCGATCGCAATCGGTTGGCCTGGGCATCGTCAATGAATTCATGCTTGTCCAGGTCGTAGTTGACCTTGCGATTCAGCGCAAGAGCAATGTTCGAGGCGTGACAAGTGATATGCGCAAAACATGCCGCCTCGGCATTTCCCTTTGGCTTGCCGCGCGTCTTCACGCAGTCGAGGAAGTCGCGAACGTGGAACGTCGCCGGATAGCCGTCGATTTCGGCCACCGTTCTGCCCGCCATCAATTCTGGCGAGCTCAGCACGATCTTGCCGCTGTCGCCTGCTTCAACCCAACCTGTTTCACCTTCAAACCTCACCGGACACGACCCCAGCGGCAACCACCCGGTTTCGCGGAAGACGAGCTTCACGCCGTTTGCATAGCGAGCCACCATCTGTCCGTTTTCCGGCGGGTTGTATTCAATCGGCGCGGTGCCATCCGCCCCGACGGCCCACTGGCACAAATCCACGCAGTGCGATCCCCACTCCAAAACGCCGCCGCCAACTAGCCCGCCGCCCTTTTCGAAGTTGAAGCCATCCAGCAACTTCTCGTTGAACGGACGCCACGCCGCCGGTCCTAAATACATATTCCAGTCGACGACTTCCTTATCAGGTTCTTTCTCGGCAGGAAGCCACCCGCTCATGAGCGCCGTCATCCCCATGGGATGCGCGTAAACCGTGTGTAACTTCCCGAGCTTGCCAGTTCGCGCCAGCTCGCACGCAAATGCAAAGTGCGGCAGATTTCGCCGCTGCGTACCAACTTGAAAGACCACTCCGGTCCTCCGCATGGTTTCGACCAGAGCCAGGCTCTGCGCAATGTTCTTCGTGCACGGCTTCTCGCAGTACATGTCCTTGCCGGCCCTTGCGCTGTTCATCGCAGCCGTCGCATGCCAGTTCGGGCCCGTCGCGATCAGCACAGCATCAATATCATCACGAGCCAGCAAGTCCCGAAAATCGCGATATCGTTCGCAATCTTGGTTTCCGTACTTATCGTCCGCGATCTTCTTTACCGCGTCCCGCCGCTCGGCCTTCACATCGCAAACCGCCAGGAACTGCACATCCTTCTGCTCCAAAAAGCAGCCCAGGTCGTACGTTCCACGGTGGCCAATGCCGATGCCTCCCAACGTAATGCGTTCACTGGGCGCTATGTGGCCATCCAGTCCCAGTGCGGAACTGGGAATCGGCAGACTTCCAAACGCCGTGGCAGCCAAGCTCGCCTTCGCTGAAGTTCGCAGAAACCCACGCCGCGATACACGATCCGCCCGCCTGCTGTTCATGCGATTCACCTGCAGCCCAAAGAGAAAGGGAGAGAGTGATGCGTTTTCACGCAGCTATAAAGCCCTTATATACAAAGGACTTACCGCCCGCAAGTAGCCGCCGCTTCTGAACGCCGCCAGCGAATTTGTGCAACGTTTCGCACGCCGTATTCTCGGTGCGCCGCGCGCTACGAGCGAATCGCACGTCTACTTCGTAGACAACTGCGCCTTCAACCACCCGGGCCGATTCGTGGTGATCGACCACGCCCCAAGATCCGCATAAAACTTGGCGACTTGCGGATCGTCGACCGTCCATACGCTGAATTCGCCGCAACCAAGATCCTTCAGCCGTTTGAGAAACGCCGCGTCCAAATAATCCGGCACAGCCTCCGCATCAAGCCCATCTGCCTTGATACGCTTCAGCGTATCAGCAACTTCTTCGGCCGTTGGCTGCTTGTGCTTTTCGTCCTTCTTCTTGAATCCGCACAACCATAGCGCCTTGATATGCGGCATCTGCTTTTTGCACTCGGCGATCGCATCATCGTGAAAACTGATCAGCACAATTTGCTCCGGCGACACCGAGGACTTCTCAATGACCTTCGACATCGGCCCAACGACTTCAGGACCCGACTTCAACTCCAAAAACACCTTTTTGCCGACCGGGACAGCAGCGAGCACCTCTTCCAGCGTCGGAATTCGCTCCCCTTTCCATTTCGGGTCTTTCCAACTTCCGATATCGAGTCCCCGCAGCTCATCGAATGGCGCTTTGGTAATTGAGAGCTTCTTACCAGCGACGCGCTTGGTATCCGCATCGTGCAAGTCGAGAACATGCCCATCGGCCGCGAGCCAGTAATCCCCTTCAAAGCCGTCGGCACCCTGCTCAATCGCAAGTTTATAGGACGCAATTGTATTTTCCGGCGCGTCGTGCGAAGCGCCGCGATGACCAATGATCAGCTGGGCAGAAGCGGAAGTGGAAACGGAACACATCAGGATAAAAACCGCTGCAAAACGAAACGCGAACCGGGCCATCAGGTTATCCTTTCAGTCGCATTGATGCTATGCGAATTCAATTGCTCAACCGCTGTCTACGAAAGGTCCGGCAGCGGGCCGACATCAAACTAACGGCCAAAATCACCATCGCCGCAGAGGCAGGCTCCGGCACCGCAACAAGTTCGCCTGCCCCCGCGCCTGACGTCTGCCCAAAATGCTGCCGCCAAATATTGTAGTCGTTGAAATCGACGACTTGG
>Ga0206917_1024_pt1 | contig 47131 bp, 39 predicted proteins | sample Alteio_BWOrgHeat_68_FD_152931 | JGI IMG/M metagenome (GOLD analysis project Ga0206917, IMG submission 152931) | Enriched cells from forest soil in Barre Woods Harvard Forest LTER site, Petersham, Massachusetts, United States -... | ecosystem: Environmental > Terrestrial > Soil > Temperate forest >...
TGCGGCGATCACGGGGTAGCGTATCCAGCAACTGGGCGTCCGCAATGGGCATGGGCGCGGGCGCATGTGGAACAAACCGGTAACAGAAATGTCCGACGAGCATGCCGACGAGCAGGAGGTTCAGGGCGACGGAGAGGGCAAAACCGCTTTTACTCATCGCAATGTTCCCATGTCATCGGCCAATGCAACGGATAGTGTCTGTTGCGATGGGGGAAGTGGGGAGGGGGTGGAAGAGAGCACGCCAAATCCCAGCAGGAAGCCGAGCGCAAGGCAGGCGGCAATCGCAGCGGGGCGTTGCTGCGCGGTAGCCCATGAGGCTTCCGGCGGCCGTGGCTGGGCAGCCAGAATGATGCGTTCGGCCAGCCCCCCCTCCGGGAGCTGGAGCTGGCGATCCGCCAGGAGGCGTTCAAAACGGCGTTCCGCTTCCATCAGAGCGGCGCACTCCGGATGCCGGCGGGCACCGGCCCAGAAATGCCGCGCGGCATCAGGCCATGTACGGAGCTCTGAACCGTAAAGCGCGAGGTATTCTCGTAAAAGGGTGATATTGTCCGTGGTCATACTATAATCCCGTCATTCACTGATCATAAATTTAAGCCGTTCCTTGAGTGTCGTTTTTGCACGCATCAGAAGCGACTGCAACGCCTTCAGGTGGACACCCATCGCTGTCGCCGCTTCCTGGTTGGAGAGGCCTTCGTAAAAGCAGAGATTGAGGGCTGCCCGCTGGCGATCAGGCAACAGCGCTATCTGTGTCTCCAGCAGGCGCTCTTTCTCACGGGCAATCATTTCCTCTTCCTTGGCCTCCCGTTCGTCTTCTATGTGTTCGCCGTCATTCTCCAGCGGAAGGGGGCGTTTTTTCTTGGCCTGATCCAGGCAGAGATTGACGATAATACGGTAGAACCATGTCGTGAAGGCGGCCTGTTTATCCGGCTGCCACATCCCTGGCCTTTCCCACAATTTGAGAAATGCATCCTGCACGATGTCCTCCGCTTCCGCGCGGCGCCCCGTAAAGCGGTAGGCCAGCCGGTAAAAGCGCACGGTATGGCGCCGTACAAGCGCTGCAAAAGCCGCATGGTCTCCCGAGACTATACCTGCCAGCAAGGTGGCGTCATCCACTCCTTCTCCGGCAGGGCGCAGTGTCGCTGCGCTGCCGGAGAAGAGCGGAATGACCCGCGCCGGAGGGCTATTTTTTCCCGGCATCTGCGTCTGGCGCTGCATCTTCGGCATGCGAAGGCATCCCTTTTTCCGCGTGTTCATGTTCATGGTGTTCATGATGATGCTCGTGGTCTTCATGCATAAAGTGATGCATCATTTTCTCGTGATTTTTTGCGAAGGTCTGGCGGTCCGCCTGGTTCATCTTGCCCAGTGCGCCGGCAAGCTCCTTGTCCATGTTGGCCTGCATCTGCGTATGCAACGCGCCCAGTTTGGCTTTCTTATCCAGGAAAGCATCCTTGTCGAAAGTAGAAGCGGTGAGCAGCGCTTTCAACTCGTCATGAAGCGCTTCCGCCTGCTGGTGGAGAGGCTTGTTGGTCTCATGAGCCTTTTCCATCGCGCCTTTAAGGAGAGTCCTGCTTGCGGAAGGGAGGTGGTGCCACATCCCGTGTTCGCCGCCGCAATGCATACCATGGTGATGCTCGTCGTCGCGGGGTTCAAAGGCAAAGCTGGCGGTGGAAAGCGCTGCCAGAAGGGCGGTGGTAAAAAGAAGAGTGGTTAACTTCATGATGGTCTCCTGATGAAGCGATTGTATCCGGTAAGGGGCATCCGACGCAAGAAACTCCGCAAAAAAGCCCCCCTTCTTCCGCTGAGGGAGAGCAGCGGGAGAAGGGGGCGGGCCCGCCAGCACCAAGGGGGAGCCTCAGAACGCACCGGCGAACCCTTTTGCAAAAGAAGCAAAAGCGTCTTGCATTTATGATACGCGGCAGCGCAGCAATGCCTTCGGAGGGGAATATTTTAATAATTTCCGAAAGGCTATTTACGGGGAGAGGCAGGAGTAACATCCTGTTCTTTGGGCGGTGTAGGGAGGGGGGCGCAATAATGCTCGTAGGCACGATCCATGCTCTTGAGACGTTCGTCGGTCAGGGGGTGATCAGTGGTTCTTCTGATCTCTTCCAATACGCTTTGCGGCGTCGCTTTGGGGCGCGGGCCGAGGGAAAGCTCTTCCCGGATATCCTGCCATAATTCCCCGAGCGTCCTGGGTTTTCCCATCCGCTCTTCCGTTTTTTTGTTTTCTTCGTCCGCCAGCTTTGAGAGATGTTCCGGCCGCAGATGATTTGCAGTGCCCGAAAGGGTGTCCATCCTGGTCAGTTCCCGCTTGCGGGCGGCAAGGTGTTCCCCCGCCGGATCGCAGGTCATTCTGATGCCCTCTTCATCCGCCGCGCGTTCTCTCGCCTGCTGGGGATTGGGGGCGACACCCAGCGCGAATTTTGTTTTTTCCCAGAGGCTGTCTTTGGCTTCGAAGTGGCCGAGCTTGAAATGCGCTATTTCGTGGCCCAGTTCCCCCTGCATTTCTTCCGGTGTCTTCAGTGCCCTTGCCGCATTGACGGTAAAAAGCACCACAGGCTTGCCTGATATGATATTGGCAAAATCCTCATAGGTGTTGTCATAGAGAAAATAGAGATCAGGTGGCGGTATGCCTTCTTTTTTGCTCAGTATGGCGATTTCTTTCGTCATTTTCGCGTACTGGCTTTGGTCCAGCCGGAGCAGGCTTTCCGCTTCCCTTGTATTTGGGGCATCGGGAGACATTCCTTTCAGCCACTTTACATAGCCTTCCCTCCATTGGAAATCCTTCCGCATGCGATCGGGCATGGGCACGCCATCGAGTGCCGAAGGAAGGGGCATTTCCTTCCATGGAGTGTCATCTGCGGCTGCAGCGGTATGGGGTGGTGTAGTTTTCGGGGAGTTGTCGGCCATATGTCCTGCGGAATCATTTGGCCGGGGGCGAAAGGAGCACGGCCTTGTCTTTGTGCGGTGTGGGAAGCGGGCCGCAATAATGCTTGTATGCCTCTTCTAATTTGGCGATGCGTTCTTCCGTAGGGGGATGGGAGGCGATTCTGATGGACTCCTGATACATGCTGTCTTCCGTTGCCGGAGGACGGGGAAACAATATTTCCCTCGCTTTTTCCCATGCTTCGCCCAGTGTTTTAGGGGCGCGTTTTCTGAGATTCGCCCTCCGCGCATTCTCTTCGTTGGCGAGTTGCTGCAAAGTCTTTTCCGTGGGGTCCGGTGGAAAAGCCGCATCTTCTTTTATCAGGGTGTTTTTGCGGGCTTCAAGGTTCGAGCCGTCCGGCCTGCAGGTCAGTTCAATGGCTTTCGCATCCGCCGCAAACTCGCGGGCCTGTTGCGGATTGGGGCCGATCCCCATCTCGAATTTCAACTCCCCCTCAATGGCCTTTAGCTCGGTTGCAAGCGCTTTCTCCCGCTGCGAGCCCGGAGGCCTTTTCAGGTTGCGCTGCAAATCTTTCAGCCAATCCGTCAACTGGTCGGGAAGCATCAGGTGTTCCAGCATGTGGTGGGCCATTTCATGGGCCACCACGCCCTCTGTTTCCCCCGGCCCGGTGAGTATTCTTTCCTCTTTTGTATTAAAAATGATGGCGGGTCTTCCGTTCACGATATCGGGTATCGCATTTGGGGTATTGTCTTGCTTGAAGTACAGATCCGGAGAATAGGCCCCCGTCTTATTGCTGATCTCCTTAATTTCCCGCGTTATCTGGGCGTATTGGTGCTCGTCCAGCTGCAGCAGATTCCTGCTCTCCCTCGTTGCGGCGCTGCCTGGATCCGTACGTTCCATCTGCATAACAGACTGTTCATAACGCTCGAACCACTCCCGCATCTCGTTGGGCATCGGCACACCGTCCAACGCCGGGGAGAGGCGATAAGCTTTCTTCGTTTTAGCGGGATCAGGTGGAGAGGATGGGGGGGGAGTGTCCGTCATGTGCTCTAACGCGCTTACTTTTTGGGAAGCGGCCCGTCGGCAGCCTTCTCTTTGGGCGGGGTAGGAAGAGGAGCGCAATAGTGCTGGTAGGCTTCTTCCATGGCGTGGATGCGGGCATCGGTGGAAGGATAGGCGGACGTCTCCCATCGCTCCATGCTTTCCGGCGTGGCGTTTGGGGTAAGGCTTATCCTTATTTTTTCCGCGATGTCCACCAGTGTTCCAGGATCCCTCAGATCCAACGGGCTTTCCGGCTTCCATTTTTTGTACTCTTCCCTGCGCCTGTTTTCCTGCGCGGCCATCTCCTGATAGAGGGAATCCCGGTAATTACTGTCCTGGGTCTCCACACGTCTGTATTGTGCCGCTTCATTTGTAAACGCACTTTTTATGGCTTGAAGGTTTGAGCCATCGTGCTCGCAGGTCAGTTCAATTGCCTTTCGATCCGCACCCAATTCTTTTGCTTGCTGCGGATTAGGCCCTAGCCCCAGATCATAACGCATGTGCTGCAGTATATACGCAAGGCGTTGCATGGGCGTTTCCTCCGCCGAGTGATGGCCCACTTCATGGGCGGCCACGCCCTTCGTCTCGCCCGGACCGTCGAGGGCTTGAAGTTCTCCGGTGGTGAAGACGATCGCTTTCTTGTTTGCCACGGATACTGCCATAGCGTTGGGAACGGCATCTTGCTTGATGTAGAGATCCGGCTCCTCTATGCCCGCTTTTTTGCTGAGTTCCTGTATCTCTCCCTGTACCTTGGCGTACTGTTTTGCCTCCCATTCCAGCGTTTCCTTCGTTTTTTTGAGGGCGGGATCATTCGGCGCTTCGTGCTGCCAGCGCGCAATGGCGGCTTCCGAGCGCCTGAAGCTTTCAAGCACCGGCGGAGGCATCAGCACGCCGTTGAGAATGGGCGCAAGCGTATACGGCTCTTCGTACGGCTGTTGCTTACGCGCTTTTTCGGTGCCTGTAGAGTGAGGAGGGGATTGTGTAGGCGTGTCGGTCATGCGGCGTCTCTGCTGGATTATGCCGCTACTAGTATAACCGCTGCCGCTGTTAAGTGTGTTAATTTTATGTGACAATTTGCCTTTCGGGGCCCGCAGGGATTAATATTTACTAACCTGCTGATAGCAAATGATTTCCGCTTGCGTGCGGCGGGCAAACATGGGATATTCCCCCTCTTGCGCGGAAACCGGGGTCAGGAATATGGCGGAGAAGGAAAAGAAAGATCACAGCAGGCCGGTCGCGGAGAATCGGAAGGCGCGCTACAACTATTTCATCGAGGAGACGCTGGAAGCCGGGGTGATGCTGACGGGCACGGAGGTCAAGTCCCTGCGTGAGGGACGGGCCAATATCGCCGATGCGCATGCGGCCGAGATGAAGGGGGAGCTGTGGATTTTTAACCTGGACATCCCGGTCTACAAGGCGGGCAACCGGTACAACCATGAGCCGCGCCGCGCCCGCAAGCTGCTGGTGCATGCGAAGCAGATGGGCAAGCTGCTGGGGCAGGTGAAAATCAAGGGCTATACCATCGTGCCGCTCAAGCTTTATTTCAACGCGCGCGGCATCGCCAAGATTCTCCTCGGCGTCGGCAAGGGCAAGAAGGAATACGAAAAACGCGACGTCATCAAAAAGCGCGACTGGGAGCGGGAGCAACGCACAATGATGAAAAACCGGGACACGTAACATATTGCCAATAAACCATTGCACATCCCTCTGACGCTCTCTATATTTTGGCCACTCTCAACCCTTACGGCACAGTATTTATGAAGCTTGTCATCGATCGTTCCGCCCTCCTCAAAGCGCTTGGGCACGTGCAATCCGTCGTGGAGCGGCGGGGAACCATTCCCGTTCTGGCCAACGTGAAGCTGGAGGCGGCGGGCGATGTGCTGTACCTCACCGCTACCGACATGGACATCGCCGTCATGGAGCGCGTGCAGGCGTCGGTTTCCGAGCCGGGGCAGGGAACGCTTCCCGCGCATACGTTTTATGACATCGTCCGCAAGCTGCCGGACGGCTCGCAGGTGGAAATCACGCGCGCGGAAGGCACGGCCAAGGCCGTCATACGCGCGGGCAGCTCCCGCTTTTCGCTCTCCACCCTGCCGGTGGAAGAATTTCCCGTGATGACGGAAGGCGAAATGCCCTTCAATTTTACCCTCAGTGCGGCCGAATGGAAGGCGCTGTTCGACAAAACGCGCTTTGCCGTCTCCACCGAGGAGACACGCTACTATCTCAACGGCATTTTCCTGCATGAGGCGGAAAGTCAGGGAGCGGCGGTGCTGCGTGCTGTGGCGACGGACGGGCACAGGTTGGCCCGCGTCGAAGTAGCGCTGCCTGCGGGGGCGTCTGGCATGCCCGGCGTCATCATCCCGCGCAAGGCCATCGACGAGATCAAGAAGCTCGTGGAAGAAGGAACGAATGAGGTGCACGTCTCCCTCTCCGACAGCAAGATCCGCGTTGCGTGCGGCACTGCCGTGCTCATCTCCAAGCTCATCGACGGCACGTTCCCCGATTACGACCGCGTGATACCCAGCGGCAACGACAAGATCATGGAAGTGGACGGAAAGAATTTCACCCGCGCGGTGGATCGCGTTTCCGTCATTTCGTCCGAAAAAACGCGCGGCATTCGCATGGCGCTCGCCAAAGGCAAACTCACGCTTTCGGCAGACAGCCCCGAACATGGCACCGCGACGGAAGAAGTGGACGTGAATTATGCGGCGGAGCCCGTGGAAATTGGCTTCAACTCCCGCTACCTGCTCGACATGATGGGGCAGATGGAGGGTGAAGTGGCGCAGTTCGTGCTGGCGGACTCGACCTCGCCCGCGCTGGTGCGCGACACGTCGGACGTGGGATCGATTTACGTCATCATGCCGATGAGGGTGTGAGGTGACGCTTCCGCTGGCGCAGCCTTCCGCTGCCCTCGTCCGCAACTGCGTGGACCGGATTACCCTCTCGCATTTCCGCAATTACCATGCGACGCAATGGCAGATCGCCGAAGGGCGCTCCGTGGCGCTTATCGGCCCTAATGGCGCGGGCAAGACGAATCTCCTGGAAGCCATATCGCTGCTGACGCCGGGGCGGGGCTTACGCCGCGCGACGCTTTCGGACATGGACAATGTGCAGGATCACGCGCTCTGGGCGGTGGCGGCGGAAGTGCGGGGAATGCAGGGTGAAACCCGCATCGGCACGGGGCGTGACCCGGAAGCGGGCGAGCAGGGCGAAAAGCGCGTAGTGCGGATCGACGGTAAGAACGTCAAGGGGCAGGGCGAACTCGCGCGTGTCTTCGCGGCGTTGTGGATTACCCCGCAGATGGACAATCTGTTTCTGGAAGGCGGTACGGCGCGGCGTAAATTCCTCGACCGGCTGGTCTACAGCTTCGACGCGGAGCATGCTTCGCGCATCAATGCGTATGACTTTGTGATGCGAGAGCGCAACCGTCTTCTGGCCATGGGCCGCAGCGATCCCACGTGGCTCTCCGCACTGGAGCAGAAGATGGCGGAGCAGGGGGTGGCGATTGCCGTGGCACGCGCTCATGCGGTGGAAGGGTTGATGCATGCGATGCAGTATGGCTCCGATGCTTTTCCCAAGGCGCAGGTGATGCTGTCAGGTGAAGTGGAAAAGGGGCTGGCGGAAGGTGCGGCACTGGCGGCAGAAGAAAGTTTCCGGGAATCGTTGGCACGCAGCCGCCCCCAGGATGCGCAGGCCGGGCGCACGCTGACGGGCATCCACCGCACACAGATGGAGGTGATGCATGTCGACAAGAACATGCCGGCGGAACGCTGCTCCACCGGGGAACAGAAGGCACTGCTTCTCTCTATTATTCTCGCGCAGGCCCGCGCGGGCGCGTCATGGCACGGGCGCGTGCCGGTATTGCTGCTGGACGAAGTCTCCACCCACTTGGATGCGACCCGCCGCGCCGCGCTTTACGAAGCGCTGGCGGGCACGGGCGCGCAATGCTGGCTGACCGGCACGGACAGGGAAACCTTCGACGGGCTGGACGCCGACCGGGTGGCGGTGGAAGCGGGCGTACTCAGCGCGGCCTAGACCTCGAACGTGGCATCCACCTCGACGGCGACGCCGAAGGGAAGTTCGCTGACGCCCACCGCGAAGCGTGCATGCTTGCCCTGTTCGCCGAAAAGCTGGACCACCAGATCCGACGCGCCGTTAGCGACTTTCGGCTGATCGGTGAACCCGGCGGCCGAGTTCACGAATACGCCGAGCCGGATGAGGCGTTTAACTTTGCCCAAATCCCCACCCAGCGCGTTCTTCAGGTGCGAAAGAATGTTCAGCACGCACAGCTTGGCGCAGTCCTGCCCCTGTTCGATGGTGAATTCCTTGCCGACCCTGCCGATGAATTGCGGCTTGCCGTCTTTCATCGGCAGCGTGCCGGAGAAATAGGCGAGCCCGCCGGAGAATACATAGGGCACATAATTGGCGGCGGGCATGGTGACGGCGGGAAGGCTGAGGCCGAGGGAAGAAAGCGTAGCGTCGACAGACATACGGAAAACCTTTTGATGGGAGGGAGGGGAAGGGGAATATCAGCTTTGCAGCATACGAGTGAGCAGATCGATATCCTGCGCGAAGTCGTGTTCGAGCTTGCACAGCTCGTCGACGCGCTTGACCGCATGCATGACGGTGGTGTGATCCTTACCGCCGAAGCGCCGCCCGATTTCGGGGAGGCTCTTGCTGGTCAGCTGCTTGGAGAGGAACATCGCCACCTGGCGCGGGCGGGAGACGGAGCGGGTGCGGCGCGCGGAGTGCATTTCGGCGACCTTGATGTTGTAGTGGAGGGCGACCTGTTTCTGGATGTCCTCTATCGTGATGCGGCGATCATTGGCCCGGAGCAGATCGTGCAGCACTTCCTGCACGATCTCGAGCGTGATTTGCTGGCCCATCAGCGTGGAATGGGCTACCACGCGGTTGAGCGCGCCTTCCAGCTCGCGGACGTTCGAGGTAATCTTGTGCGCCAGGAATTCGAGCACCTTGGGCGGCATCTGCATGCCGGGGATTTTTTCGACCTTCGACTGAAGAATGCCCAGGCGCAGCTCATACGTGGTGGCATGGATGTCCGCCACGAGACCCCATCCGAGCCGGGACCGCACGCGCTCCTCGATGCCGTCGAGATCGGAGGGAGAGCGGTCGCCGGAGATGATGATCTGCTTGTTCTGATCGGCCAGCGCATTGAAGGTATGAAAAAATTCTTCCTGCGTCGAATCCTTGCCGCTGATGAACTGCACGTCGTCGATCATCAGCACGTCCACGGAGCGGAACTGCTCCTTGAACGCCATCGCGTCCTTGGAGCGCAGCGCGCGGATGAACTGGTACATGAATTTTTCCGCCGAGAGGTAAATCACCTTGCGATGCGGGTTGGTCCGGCGAATCTGCCAGGCGATGCCATGCATCAGGTGGGTCTTACCGAGCCCGACACCGCCGTAAAGGAAGAGTGGGTTGCAGCCCTGGAGGGCCGTGTCTCCGTCGGCCACGCGGCGGGCGGCGGCATGGGCCAGCTCGTTGGGCTTGCCTACCACGAAGTTCTCGAACGTAAAGCGGGGGTCGAGCGGTGCGCCCACATATTCCGATTCCAGCGGCGCTGCGTGGATGGCAGGTGTGGCGGCGGGCGAGCCCTCATGGATTAATGGCGTGGATGAGAGGAGCGGAACAACGGAGGAATGCGCACTCGGCGCGGCATTGGCGCGCGGCTGGGAGGGGCGCACCAGTATATTGACGGACAGGACGGACGGGTCTTCCATCTTCCAGGAGGCAAGAATCTCCTCCGCGTAATGCGACACGATCCAGTCCCGTATAAAGCGGGTGGGCACGGTGACCGTCAGCTGGCGTGCCTCGCAGTTTTCATACTGCATCGCCTTGAGCCAGCTTTTGTAGGTCGCTTCCCCGAAGGCGGCTTTGAGCCGCATCCTGAGGCGTTCCCACCGCACGGCATCGGCATGATGATCGGAGGGCAGGGGATGAACGGAGACGTTTGCGGTGGCTGGATTGTTCATGACGCCCACCCGCGTTGGCAGAAGGTGACGCCGCTCTCTCCGGACGGCGCCGCGCCGAAGGCGAGGCTCTCCCGTCCGTGCCATGCACGTGCCGTTGATCCCATTCTGGCTACTCCTTGTTTTTTATTTCTTATTTTTCTGTACAGCCTTATGGTTGGCTGCTTGGAGGGTACAAGACCCCCTTGTGCAGAAGTTCGTCTGCACCCGGATATGCCTAGGTTTTAGAAGAAAATCAGGTGGTCTTGGTCTGCAGGGTCTTCACTCTGGCAGAAAGACGGCTGACTTTACGCGATGCGGTAGAACGATGAAGCACGCCTTTATTGACCCCGCTCATGAGCAGAGGCTGTGCCGCGCGCAGCGCGGCTTCCGCTTTGGCTTTATCGCCCGAGAGGACCGCCGCTTCGACGGATTTCACGGCCGTACGAATCTGGCTCTCGCGGGCGCGATTGACGATCGTGCGCCGGATGGTCTGGCGGTTGCGTTTTTCTGCGGATTTGTGTTGTGCCATCTCGAACGCCTACTACGCTTAGTGGTTTACCGGGTGTCGCGACCTGCAATTTTGTCCCGGAATGACCCGGAAAAGTGCGTCGGCGACTGGAGGGTCAACTTAGACGACTCAGCCCTTGAGCGTCAAGAAAGAATTATACAAAAAAACATCAAGCGGAATATTTCACTATTATTATGATATATAATTGTATTTTGCGACCATTTTGAATGCGCGTTTATGTGTTGCCTTATGGATTGTCCATTTTTGGGCATTAATCGGGCGCAATCCTTTGCACAATACCGGATTCTCTGGGGTTCAGGCGGAAGGGGGGCACGCAAAGCATACGGACTCTTTGGCAACGGCACTGTAACCCAAGCGACACGGCATATTTTGCCGGGTGCCTGTGTGGCGGAAAGGGGAAATAAGCCTGCTATACCCCGCGGCCAGAAGGTGCTTTCGCAGAGGCAACGGTATATGCCAGCGATGCTATGGTTACAGCCAGTGCCGCGCCCTGCTGAAGACGGTCGGAGAGGGTCGCCTTTTCCCCCGCTTCCTGCTTTTTGTGTACGTTTTTTGTAACGTGAGCGACGACGCTTGCGCCGACAACCGTGAAGGCTGCTCCCAGGCCGACTTTCACGCTCTTTACGCCCAGGCTTTGCGCCGCTTCCGTTACCAAGCCTGCGCCTGGGAGCACGTGCTTGTCGTACAGCGCTCTTTTTTCCGGATCTTTGAGGATATCCCTGGCCGTCTGCAGTTCCTTCGCGACGGCGTCTTTGCCTGGCTCCGGGTGGAGGTGCGGATCAAGCTTCTGCCATTCCCGCATAAATGCTTTAGGTATTTCTGATGAAGGTACGTCCTCGCTCACTCCGAGCACGGCATACAGATTCCGGGCTCCGGGCGGGATGCCAAGCTTTTCATGAATAATGCGCGACGTCTGTCTGGACACTGTAACCCGTCTCCCGAAATGGCAAGATGCCATGGCCGTTTCAGGGACTCTAGCATAACTCTCTGGCATTGGTTATGACAATTAGATGACATTTTCTGGGCTATTGACGCTCCTGCAAAATTAGCGTATTGGGTACGCGCTTTCCTAGCAAAGTTGCACGGGAGTTGTTATAATTCAGCAGTATATAGCTGCTGTCGTTTGTAGTCACCGTATCTGAGGATGCTGTCATGGCCGTACCTAAAAAGAAAATCTCCAAATCGCGCCGCGGTCAGCGCCGCTCGCATAACGCACTTGAAACCGTCAATGTGGTGGAAGACAAGACCACGGGTGAACTCAAACGCCCGCATCACGTCTCGCCCGATGGCCAGTATAAAGGCCGCCAGGTGACCACGTCCAAAGTCAATAAATAAGCTTCATCCCTTAATTACATATAGCGAGGCGAGCTTTGTCCGCTTCCCTGACGATCGCATTGGATGCCATGGGTGGAGATCACGCTCCTCACTGTGTCGTGGAAGGGGCGGAGCTTGCGCTGCGGCGTTATAAGAATATCCGTTTTATTTTCTTTGGCGACGCCCAGCGCATCGAACCGCTGCTGACGCAGTATCCCAAAGTGCGTCCGTTTGCCGAAGTCGTCCACACGGACGTCTGCATCGCTCCGCACGACAAGCCTTCCGTCGCGCTGCGCCGCGGGGGACAGTCGAGCATGCGCCTTGCCATCGACTGCGTGCAGGAGGGGAAAGCCGATTGCATGGTCTCCGCCGGGAATACAGGCGCGCTGATGGCCATGGCGAAGCTCGTGTTCCGTACGTTGCCGGGGATTTCGCGCCCCGCCATCGCGGCGCTCGTGCCCACCGTCAAGGGCGACTGCGTGATGCTCGATCTGGGCGCTAACGTCGAATGCGACGCCACGGCGCTCGTGCAGTTTGCGATCATGGGAGATGCCTTTGCCCGCGCAGTGCTCTCGCTGCAGAGTCCCAAGATAGGGCTGCTTAATGTCGGTTCCGAGGAGATGAAGGGGCTTGATGAAGTCAAGCAGGCCGCCCAGATGCTTCGCAACACCGATCTGGGTCTCAATTTCCACGGCTTCGTCGAAGGCAACGACATTGCGGAAGGCACGGTGGACGTGGTGGTGACGGACGGTTTTACCGGAAACGTCGCGCTCAAGACGGCCGAGGGCATCGGCCGCATGGTCAGCCGTTATGTGAACAATGCCTTCACCAGTTCCTTCGGCTCCAAGCTTGGTTATCTGCTGGCCAAACCCGCCATTGCGCGGCTGCGCAAATCGCTCGATCCCCGGCGGCGCAACGGAGCGATGTTCGTGGGGCTCGGCGGTATCGCCGTCAAGAGCCACGGTTCCGCGGACGGGTATAGTTTTTATTTCGCATTGCGCGTGGCGGTGGAACTTGCCGCAGGACGCATCAATCACAAAATCCTTGAAGAGCTGAAGCTCTCCCTTACGCTTCCGCCCGCACCGGTGCTTGAGAAAGAAGTATAGCATGGTGGTACGCGCGCGCGTCACGGGATACGGCTCGTACCTTCCCGAACGCATTCTCACCAACGCGGAAATGGAAACGATTGTCGATACGAGCGATGCCTGGATTGTGGAGCGCACGGGCATTCGCCAGCGGCACATCGCGGCGAAGGGGGAATACACTTCACACCTGGGCACAAAAGCGGCGGCAGCCGCGATTGCAAAGGCAGGACTTGAGCCAAACGATATTGACCTCGTACTGCTTGCCACCACCACGCCCGACGACACCATCCCTTCCTCGGCGATCAAGATTCAGCACCAGCTGGGCATGACGCGCGGCGCGGCGTTCGATATCAACGCGGCCTGCGCGGGATTCGTATATGGACTGGCGACGGCGGATAGTTTCATACGCAGCGGCAGCGCGAAGCGCGTGCTGGTGATAGGGGCGGAAACCTATTCGCGCATCGTCGACTGGAAGGATCGCTCCACCTGCATCCTGTTTGGCGATGGGGCGGGGGCGGTCGTGCTGGAAGCCTCCGAAGGCAAAGGGGATAACACAGATCGTGGCGTGCTTTTTGCGCGCATCTATTCGGACGGCCAGCATCATGCCATTCTAGGCACCACGGGTGGCGTCTCTTCGACCGGCACCTCCGGGGTGCTCACGATGGCGGGGAAGGAAGTATTCCGCCACGGCGTGGCCCGCATGGCCGAAGGGGTGGAGGAGGGGCTCACCGTGCTGGGGATGGCACCGGGCGATCTGGACTGGCTTATTCCCCATCAGGCCAATGTCCGTATTATGCAGGGGGTTGCCAAACGCCTCGGGGTGCCGGAGGAGAAGGTGGTCTCCACGGTCGATCAGCATGCCAATACCTCCGCCGCGTCCATTCCCCTGGCACTGGATTTTGCCGCAGAAAAGGGCCTTCTCAAGCCCGGTCAGCTACTTGCCTTACCGGCCCTGGGAGCGGGGCTTACGTGGGGGGCTTGCATTCTGCGTTGGTAAGTGTTACAAACATAAGATAATAAACCACTGAGAAGTAATCACAATGACCACCAAAACCCTGACCCGTGCGGATCTGAGCGCCAGCATCTATCGTGAGATCGGCCTTTCCCTTTCAGAGGCCACTGCCGTTGTAGACGCCGTCATCGATGAAGTCATCGAGGGACTGGCCAGCAACGAGACCGTAAAACTCTCGTCTTTCGGGACGTTCAGCCTGCGCCGCAAGAAGCAGCGCGTGGGCCGCAATCCGAAGACCGGGGTGGAAGTGCCCATCACGCCGCGCACGGTGTTGTCTTTCAATGCCTCGAACATACTGAAGAAAGAAGTGAACGAGGCGCTGAGTAAAAAGAAGCAGGGGTAACGTTTCCCTTTTCGCTTCAGGGCGGAGAGTGCGCTGCTAATGCAGGAGAGCGTTGCTATGTCTCAGATTGATTTACTTGCGTTATTCCCCGAAGGCCTCCCTTCCATCGTGGCCGGGTTTCCCGAAGAAGCGGAGCAGGGGAAAGCCGAAGGCGCGTATAAAACCATCAGTGAAGTCTCGGAAGAGCTGGACGTTCCCACGCACGTGCTGCGTTTCTGGGAGAGCCGCTTTCCGCAGGTGAAGCCCCAGCGCATGCGGGGTGGGCGTCGCTATTACCGTCCTGGCGACGTGCAGTTGCTCAAGCGCATCAAAACACTGCTCTATTCACAGGGCTACACCATCAAGGGCGCAAAGCAGCACGTCAAGGGCGGCAAGCTTTCGCAGGAAGGCGCCATGGAAGCCGCAATCGCTCAGCCCGTGGCGCAGGCGCTGCCGTTGCCCCAGCCGCCCGCCCGGGCGAAACGGGACCGTTCCGAAGTCGCCTCGGCCATCCTCGAATTGCGGGAAATCAAGCAAACGCTCGACGCGCTGTTGTAGCACGCGTGAATCCTGTTGCCTCCCGCGCCGCTTTTCTTTATGAGTCTGCCCTGCCGCCGGATTCGTCTCCGGGCGGTTTGTCATGGATCGGGGCGTAGCGCAGCCTGGTAGCGCATCAGTCTGGGGGACTGGGGGTCGCAGGTTCAAATCCTGTCGCCCCGACCATGAAAAGAGTGCCGTAAGGCGCTCTTTTTTCATGGCCAAATCCTCTATCTATTCCAGCGCGGTTATTGCAATTGAGGAAATACGGGTAACTGCTGCAGTATCTGCCGGGTTATGTTCGTGTTGTTGATGTTCAGCACATTCCCAAGGTCGGGCCTGCCCGCAGGCTCATCCGGCTTTGCAGAAGGACAGCTTTGCAGCGCACATATCCATTCTGTTTGGTCCCTATACCCACGGCTGTGATAATGGGTGGTACACTTCTCTGCAAAGTTCTTTTTCGCTTTGACGAGGCGTTTTTTTTCAGCCCAGCAAGCAGCACTTTCTCCCATATTTCTGGTAATGCAGGAGGCGAATTTATTTTCTGCTTCTATCTTGGCCGATTCCGTTTCGGCCAAAGCATTCTGAGGGGCTCGGCAGTAAGGCGCCATAGCGATGGTGACTGTGTCTTTGTTCGTTCTGTTCAGGTTAAACAATCCCTGGCTTGTTCCGGTTCCGCTTGTTGCCTGCGTCGCGTTATTGCTCCCGCTCGTTGCGGTTGGTCCCCTGAAGTGCATCAGCGTCCAATTAGGCCCGCCATTTACCGATTTTATCAGCGAAAAATCGAGTATTGCGGTCAAGCTGCCGAATTGCTGGGCTATTTGGGGGGAAGGAGGCTTCAATTTATTGTACGAAGCGTCGGACACGCTCGATATATCGTTGTAGTCCGGGCCATATTCGTTTTTGTCGGCATTTTTCAGGCTGTCTTCACTGATTATACTGGTCAGCTCCAGGCTGCCTCCTATTTCTGTGCCGCATACTTTGGGATAAGGAGAAGCCTTGGGATAATGTTCGAGAAATTTATTCGTAGAAATAACTTCATTCGTCTGAACGCTGTAATGTTGTTGCGAACTTACCTGCGCGCCCAAAAAAGCTCCGAAAAGGGGCATGAATGAAGTGTGTGTGTGTAAAAGATCATAAAATCCGAGTGAAGGATTGAGTGTTCCTCCCCCGACCACATCTAGGTTATACGTAATGCTTATGACGTATATAACGTCATTAAACCGGTTTACCAACCTGTCGTCGTTTCCACCGATGGCGTTATATAACTCACAGTGGAATTCATCCAGGAGCGCCGATTTTTTAGGGCCTTCTTCTTCACCCTTCTGTTTAGCCTTATCAAAATCCTGAGACTGTGAATCCATGGCCTTTTTCGCTACCGATGGGTAGGGGCCGGAAGAGGAAAAAACCGGGTGGTTTCCAATGGGGCTCATGGGCGAAGCACAGCCGCCAACTGCTATTGCCGCCATCGCACTTATAGTAAGAAAAAATATTTTCATCTTAAATGATTCTTCAATCGAGAGATTCTTACAAAACAAAAATAATAAAATGTGTCAACAGTGAATACACGCTTTAGTTGCGAAAACCCTTGCCTCTGACGCAGTGGAAGCGGGTTCAGTATCAATCGGGCTTGTTGTTAAATCTATCATTCTTCCAGATGCAAGACACATTCCCAGTGCCCGTATCCCATCAGGTAAACAAGCAAAAATCGTAGGGCATCTTTATACGGGCTACCCTATAAATATCCCATGGAAAAGTATATAGTATGCGTGTTTGTGGCGCTGCTGATAGCAGGCGGTATTTGGTCTTGCCTTTATGCGCAGGAAGAGGGGGCGGGGGCTTTTCCTTCGTCTAACGCGTGGCAGAATTTTCAGTTTACGCCGATACCGTCTCCGGATGTCTCGTCCCTGCCGCCCGTTATTTTGCCTGATCTGAGTGACAATGCTTCGCAGCAGGAGCCGCAGGCTCCCAGCCCGCAGGCCGCGCCTGTGGTTACGGAGCCTTTTACGCCGGAAGGGGGGGGAGGGGCAGCGCAGCCGCCCAGTGGCGCCACGTCTACCCCCACGCCTTCTCCTCAGCCGTCGGAGCAGTGGGGGAAATCATCCAGCCCGGTAGAATCTCCCGGGGCGCCTCAGACGCTTATCGCGCCGGCATGGGGGAAATCTTCCACACCTGTTTCCTCACCACCGCCTGCGGCAGCATGGGGGCCGTCATCGACTCCCCAAGGTTTATCCTCTACGCCGCACGGTGCGTCTTCCACACCGGGCAGCCGTTAACGTACAGAACCTACCGGTCATCGCGATCGTAATGACGTTCCTCGTGTTCATGCCGCTCATGTTCCATGTGTTCATGTTCCATGTGCTCATGCTCCCGGTGCTCGAAGCGTTCATGTTCCCGGTGTTCGCGCTCACGGCGTTCTTCCTCTCTGCGCGCTTCCCAGTATCTGCGGTCATGCTCCCTGTGGTGCTCGTCATAGCTTTGCGGGCGCTCGATAATCACCGTCTGAGGAGCGGGGGCAACATATACAGGCTGAGGTTGTTCGGTGTGACCAATAACGAGGGAAGCCGACGGAGGCTCGCCTCCGCCTACATTAAGATCCAAATTTACATCGTTGGCGAAAGCAGCGGTGCTGGTCAGCAGACCTATTGCCGCAGCACTTAAAAACAGTTTATTCATAGTGTCTCCATTGGGCGGTTAAAGATATTGAAGATCGGCAATTATTGGGCGATGTCCACGGCAACGTATCAGGGTAGAGGAGAGGCGGATGGATGCATCGCGCCTCTCCTTTGGGTGACTTAACTATTGCTTATGCTCGTCGTGACGGCGTTCCTTGTGATTGCGACGATGTTCCTTGTGGTGCTTGCGGACCTTGTGGTGATCCTTGTGCTCATCGCGATGTTCGTTGTGAACATTGCCCTGAGCCCTGTTTTCTTCGTGCCTCGGCTGTTCGTTTCCCTGCATTTGCGCCATGACCGGGGTGGCCAGCAGCGTAAATGCGACAAAGGCGGTGGTGATGAGACGTGTCATATAAAACCCACTAAGGTAAAGGTTTTCCAAAATTGGATGCAGGCATTTCGTAGTATACAGACCCTATCACGCCTATTGTTGGGAGGATGTATGCTGCGCATGAATTCTTTGCAATGAAGTCATAAGCATTCCGTAGCCAGCAACGTCACATTACCTCCGATGGCTGCCGTGTTAATCGTAACCGTGCGTTCCGTCAGGAACCGCAGCAGGTAATGCGGGCCGCCCGCCTTGGGGCCGGTGCCGGAGAGGCCTTCGCCGCCGAAAGGCTGCACGCCGACAGTCGCGCCGATCATGCTGCGATTGACGTAGATGTTCCCGGCGCGGATGCGCGAGGTAAGCAGGCGGATATGCTCGTCCACCCGGCTGTGGATGCCGAAGGTGAGGCCGTATCCCATGGCGTTGATGATGTCGCATAGCTGCCGCAACGTACCCGCCCGGAAGCGGATGACGTGCAGCACGGGGCCGAAGACTTCCTGCGTTAGTTCGCCGACGCTGCGGATCTCGAAGGCGTGCGGCGCCACGAAATGCCCCGGCACCTTGCTTTGCGGGGCGACGGCGATCAGGCGTGCCGATTGCTTCATGCGGTTGATATGGGCCAGCAGGGAGGCCTGCGCGGCTTCGTCGATGAGCGGGCCGATGTCCGTCGCCGGATCGAGCGGATCGCCACAGGAGAGCTCCTGCATTGCGCCTGCCAGCAAGGCCAGCAGGGCATCGGCGATCTCCTCCTGTACGAAGAGTATGCGCAGTGCCGAGCAACGTTGCCCCGCGCTGCCGAAGGCGGAGAGGACGATATCGTCCACCGCCTGCTCAGGAAGAGCGGAAGAGTCGACGACCATGCAGTTCTGGCCGCCCGTTTCCGCGATAAAGGGCACGATGGGGCCTGTGCGCGCTGCCAATCCCCGCTGGATGTGCTGCGCCGTTTCCATGGAGCCGGTGAAGACCACGCCGTTTATCTGCGGATGCGCCACCAGCGCCGCGCCAACGGTTTCGCCGGGGCCGGGGGCGAACTGCAATACCGCGCGGGAAACGCCCGCTTCGTGGAGCAACTCGATGGCGCGGCGGGCGATGCGGGGCGTTTGCTCCGCAGGTTTGGCGATGACGCAGTTGCCGCACACGAGCGCCGCCGCCACCTGCCCGGTGAAAATTGCCAGAGGAAAATTCCACGGGCTGATGCAGGCGAATACGCCGCGCGGATGCAGTGAGAGGGTATTGCCCTCGCCGGAAGGACCCGCAAGGGATTGTGGCGCAAGCAGGTTGCGCGCCTGTGCGGCATAGTACCGGCAGAAATCGGCGGCTTCGCGTATTTCGGCCACGCCATCCTGCAGGGTTTTACCCGCCTCGCGCGCGCATAAGGCGATGAGTTCCGCGCGGTGCGCCTCCAGCAGATCCGCCGCGCGTTCGAGAATGGCGGTCCGCGCTTCCACGGGAGAGGACGACCAGTCCGCACATGCCTGCTGTGCGGTGGCAAGCATGCCGTCCAGTGCGGCGGGCGTTATGTCCGGCACGGTGGCAAGGGGCGAGGCCGCATAAGGGGCGATCTCGCGTTGAAGCTTCTGCAACTGTGCGAGATTGCCGAAATCAATCCCGGCGGAGTTTTTGCGTTCGTCGCCATAGAGGCGCGAGGGCAGGGGGATGGCGGGGTTGGAAAAGGTTGCGTAGTGTTTGGCGACGGCCACCGGGTCGCCAAGAATCGCTTCCGGCGTTTTGCTCTGATCCGTCAGCAGGTGCACGAACGAGCTGTTTGCGCCGTTCTCCAGCAGCCGCCTTATGAGATAGGCCAGCAGATCCTTATGCGTCCCCACGGGTGCATATATACGCGACGGCGTTTCTCTTACGAAAAGGTTGTGCAACGCTTCGCCCATGCCGTGCAGATGCTGGAATTCATATTCGTCTTTTTTCCAGCCGTATTGCGTCGCCAGCAGCGCGATACTGGCTGCGGTACGGGCGTTGTGGGTGCCGAACTGGGGATAGAAAACGCCGCGAGATGCAAGTATCTTGTCCGCGCAGGCGAGGTAAGAAACGTCAGTGTTTTCCTTGCGGGTGAAGACCGGATAGGACGGCAAGCCCTGTAATTGGGCCCATTTGATTTCCGAATCCCAGTACGCGCCCTTGACCAGCCGCAACGGGATGATGCGATTATGCCCGTGCGCCAGCTGCGCCAGCCAATCAATAACGTAAGGAGCCCGCTTCTGGTAGGCCTGTACGACGAATCCGATGCCGTTCCAGCCCGCAAATGCAGGGTCCGCAAGCAGTTGCTGAAACAGGATCATCTCAATGTCCAGACGCGAGGATTCCTCCGCGTCGATGCTTACGGCGATGCCCACCTGCCGGGCGCAGAGCAGTATTTCCTTCAGGCGCGGCAGCAATTCATTTATTACCCGCTCCTGCTTTGCCAGATGGTAACGCGGATGCAGCGCCGAGAGCTTCACGGACATCCCCGGCGTCTCAAAGAGCGTTGCGCCCGGTTCCACAGTCTTTCCAATCAGGGCGATGCCTTCACGGTAGGATTGCAGGTACACCTGCGCCTGCGCGTCGCTACGCGCGCCTTCTCCCAGTATATCGAAGGAAAAGCGGTAACCACGCTTGCGGTAGGCGAGGCTATTTTGCAATGCGTCTTCCAGCGTTTCGCCCAGCACGAAATGGCTGCCCATGAGGTGCATGGCTTTCTTCAGCGCCTCACGGATGATCGGTTCGCCCATCCTGGCCACGAGGTTCTTCAGCGTGGCTATGACGCCCGCATGCGGATCATGCCCCAAATCCACGACTTTTCCGGTCAGCAGCAATCCCCAACTGGAAAGGCTCACACGCCACGGCTCGCCGTTTTCAGCGGCGTGCTTCCAGTTACGCCCCTCGAAGGTGTCGCGTATCAATGCGTCGGCCGTTTCTGCATCGGGGATGCGCAGCAGGGCTTCTGCCAGGCACATCAGGGCTACGCCTTCGCCGGTGTCCAGCCCGTAAACATGCAGGAACGCCTCCACCCCCTGGCCCATGCCGTGCTTGCGTATTGCCCGTGTCCATGCGGTGGCCTGCGCCATAATCGCGCCTTCCAGCTCCGCGAGCGTTTTCATCTGCGGAAGCAGAATGCGCATGGCCTCCTCTTCGTCCATGAAGGCCTGCGCGCTGATAGCGTCGATGGAATGGTATTCCATAGCAACTTTCTCCCGATTCGGTGAACGCTAGCAGTAAAAAGGATCGCTAGCAAAAGCAAAGAACGTTATGGTAAGTTTTGCAACGGGATAGGGAATAATGGAACACATAGGGACACGAACCGGGAGGTTGGGCACATGACGCGCGTGGAACGGGCGGTGGCGGGTAGTGCGATCGCAATCCTGCTATTCTGCGCGTATGCCCAGTTTGTGGGCGGCAACGGAGGGGATAAATACTGGACTCTGGTAACCACGCGGATGTGGCTTTCCGGCAGACCGCTTTATACCGCCCTTTTTTCCGTTCTTCCCCCGTTGATTTTCTGGGTATATGCCATCCCGGTCTCCCTGTCGCTGCATTTACCCATTGCCGATTATCACCTGCTGGCAGGCCTGGGTCTAACCTGCGTTGCCCTGTCCGTGTGGGCGTCGCTGCAGCTGGTTCGTACCCATCCCCAATTGACGGACGACGTAAAACGCAGAGGGGCATTTGTGTTGCTGCTGTGCTTCATCTTTGTTGTCTGGAGCAATCCCATTTATTTCTTCGACCGGGAGCACATCATCATGGTGATGATATTTCCCTATCTGGTGCGCTGGATGCCGTCCGTGGCGCGCCAGCCGCATTCTCTGAGGTTGCACATCCTGACGGGCTGCATGGCGGCCATCGGATTCTGCCTGAAGCCACATGCCGCCATCATCTTTGCCGGGGTGCAGTTGCTGGTCATGCTGCGGGAACGTTCGCTGCGCATCCTGTGGAGCATGGAGAATCTCATCACTTATGCTGCAGGGATGTTCTACCTGCTGCTCGTGGCCACGCTGACGCCGGAATATTTCCATACCGTAATCCCTATGGCGCTGGCGACTTATTCCGCCTGTGCCGACAGCAAGGGATGGATATTCTTCCTTGCTCTCGCTTTTTTGCTTGCCGGCCTTACTTTTGCCGATTTCAGGCTTCGTTATACCTCTCCTTATCGCAAGGATATCTTCTATCTAGTCGGACTGTGCCCATCACTGCTGCTCTACGCGTTGCTCAATAACGGGTGGGGCTATAGCTGGAATCCCCTCAACAGCATGATTCTTTTCGTTACGGGGTGGGTCTTATGGGAATTCGGGTATCTCAAGCGCAAGCATGCGGCGGAAGGCTTGCCGGTACGTTCCTTTCGGCAGGGAGAGCAGGCATGCTGGCTGAATTTTATAGGCAATACCGCGGTGGTGCTTCTGCTTAACGTTATGTTCCTTCGCGGAGGCTGTGGCGATTCATGCCTGATAGATATGGAGCTGGAGCACGTGGTGCGTGCAAATCACGTGGCATCCTTTGGAACCGTTTCGATAGACTTCGGCCGTTGGGCGCGCCTTACCGACGTCTCCGGTGCCCGGTGGGATACGCGTTTCAACCATCTCTGGATGCTGCCGAAATTTTTTATCTCCGATGCTGCATTCGCCGGCGATAACGCATGGATTCTCCGCTACGTAGCGGATGCTTATGCGGAGGACATGAACCACCGGAAACCCGACATCATGATCGTAGATGATACGGACATGTTTTATCGGATCTACCACCCGGTAGATCTGGTGGCGTATCTGAGCGTCACTCCTGCTTTCAAGGAAGCATGGGGGCATTACCGCTACATGCAAACCGTGGATCACTGCGCCGTTTCCTATATAAAAAAAGGAGAGATAAAGAAGCAGAAATCGGAATGCAGGTACATCCTCTACAAACGGGCATCATAGAGGGGACATGTTCTCATCACCCATATCGCGTGCCGAGATTCCGCAGAAGATGTTTTTTATCGGGGCGGTTATTCTCGTCGGCCTTGGCGTTTACATGCAGATCTGGGCCGAGGCCACCGGCGACAAGGAATGGCTTCTGCTGGCGGCGCGTAAGTTGTTATCGGGCAAGCACCTGTATGCCGATATTTTTGAGACCAATCCCCCGTTGATTCTCTGGCTATATTCACTGCCTGTTTCCTTCTCACTGTACCCCGGATTTCCGACCGACACGCAATGCCTGGCGCTTCTGGCGCTCGGCGTCGTGGCAATTTCTATCCTCCTCAGCATGCGTGTAATGGCTTTTCACCCCGAATTTGCAGGCAACAACGAGAGGCAAGGGGCATTTGCCCTGCTGCTATGTTTTATTTTCATCTTTTGGACCATCCCCAACTATTTCGCAGGCCGCGAACCCTTGTTTCTGGCGCTTGCCTTTCCCTACCTGCTGCGTTGTTCCCCGACGCTTGCGGGCGTGCCCATGCCACGACGCCTTCGCATTATGATTGGGTGCATGGGAGCGGTGGGGTTCTGCATCAAACCTCAATGCATGATCGTGTTTCTGGGGATGCAGGCGCTGGTGGTGGCGCGGGAGCGGTCGCAGCGCATCCTGTGGAGCCTGGAGAACAGAATTCTTTATGTAGGCGGGCTGGTATACCTGCTTTCGGTGTGGTTACTGACGCCCGATTTCCTTACCACCGTCCTTCCCATGGAGTGGGCCACCTATCGTTACTTCACCTGGGGATTTCATACTCTTTATTTTACTCCCTCTTTTTTGATGCTGGCTCCCGCCTTTCTTGCTTTCCGGCGCGGCAAAGTATCCCCCTACCGGAAGGATGTGCTGTATTTTCTGGCGGTGTGCCTGACCATGCTGCTTTATGTGTTTGCCAATAACGGCTGGAATTACACTTTCTACCCGCTTGACAGTATGGCGGCGTTCACCGTGGCGTGGCTGTGGTGGGAATATCGCTGGCTGAGACGGGATGCAGAAGGGCATGGAACTCTGCGGCGCTCGTGGTTCCAGGGAGGGTATGTATGCGGGCTGTTGCTGGGATGTAAGGTTGCCCTGATGCTGATTGTCGATAATATCCTCCTTTCTCAGCCCATACTGCCTGATGCGGACAGGGAGATATCCGTGGATCTTATCCGGCTGGTCAGGCAGCACCATGTTCACAGCTTTGCTTCCCTTGCCCCTATTTTTCAGCCTTTTACCGCCCTTGAGAACAGCACGGACGCGCACATGGAAACCCGGTTTCACCATCTCTGGATGATGCAGGCTTTTGCCGTCGCCGGGGAGGATTTTGCTAAAGAATACCGCTGGATTCCGGCCTACGTCGCAGGCGCGCTGGCGGAGGATATGGATCGCCGCAAACCCGGCATGATATTCGTGGATACGAGCCCTGAATTTTATTCCGCAGGCAAACCATTTGCCCTTATCGCGTATTTCAGCAAATATCCCGCCTTCAGGGAGGCGTGGACGCATTATCATTACCTGGAGGATGTGGATCACTGCTCTGCCGAATCCGGCGGTTCCACCGTGCGAAAGCGGAGAGATGATTGCCGGTATGCCGTATACGAACGACAATTTTAAGGACGCCATGTCATTTTCCTCCGCACAGCGCGCGTCTATTGCCCGCGAAATATTCTTCACTGCCGCGATCGCTGCGATCGGGCTGGCCATTTATGTGCAGTGGGGCGCAAGCGATGCGGGTGACAAAAGGTGGCTGCTGCTGGCTGCGCGCATGGTGTTATCGGGCAAACACCTGTACGACGATATTTTCGAAACGAACCTGCCCCTGATCGTGTGGCTATACACAGTGCCCGCCTTCCTGGCATCCCACATCAGAGAGGTTGCGGACACGCAGATACTCACGCTTCTGGTCTTGTGCCTCGTGGTGTGTTCGGCTGCCGTCAGTGTCCGCCTGATGGCGCGCCACCCGGAGTTTGCAGGGAATGCAAAAAAACGGGGAGCGTTTGCCCTGCTGCTTTGCTTTGTCTACCTGCTCTGGGCTCCCCCTACTCTTTTCGGGGATCGGGAGCATTTGTTCCTGTTGCTTGCCTTTCCCTATATACTTCGCTGCTCGCCTTCGCTTGCGGGGGCTGCGCTTCCAATTTCGCTTCGCCTTGCCGTGGCCTGCATGGGGGCAGTTGGATTCTGCATCAAGCCGCATTGTGTGGTCGTATTTCTGGGCATGCAGGCGCTGGTGATATGGCGTGAACGTTCGCCGCGCATTCTTTTGAGTATGGAAAATCTTATCATTTGCGGCGCCGGTGCAGTATATCTGCTCTTAGTATACCTCTTTGCGCCGACTTTTTTTTATGCTGTCCTGCCCATGGAAATAGCTACCTATGGGTACTACAGCTGGGGCTGGAGTGTGAATGCCAGGAATTTTTTTCCTGCCCTTGCGGTGATTAGTATTGTGATGACTGCTTTCCACCGCTGCGACGTTTCGCCCTACCGTGCGGATGCGCTCTATTTTCTGGGGATATGCGCAAGCTTTGTTCTATACATATTGGCCAATAACGGCTGGGGATATACGTTTTACCCGCTCGACAGCATGGTACTTTTTACCGTGGCGTGGCTGTGGTGGGAATTCCGATGGCTGAAGCGGGACGCAAGCGCGCGGGGAGTGGTTCCTGTATCACGCATTCAGGGGGAGCATGTCTGCGCGCTGGTGCTGGTGGCCGTGTCTGCGCTGGTCATGTTTTTCTATGATGCCGTCCTTACAGGCGAGATGACCGCACCTGTAGAGACGAAGGTTATTGCGGAGTTTGCACGGACTATAAGGGAACATCACGCCCGCAGCTTCGGATGTCTTATACCTACTTTTAATGCCTGCTCGGAACCGGCCAGGAAGACGGATGCAAGGCTGGAAACCCGTTTTCATCATCTCTGGATGATGCCCGCGTTTGCCGCAGAGGGAAAAGAATTCGCCGCAAAATACGCGCGGATTCCAACCTATGTGGCAACCAAACTGGCGGAAGATATGGAATACAATAAGCCGGATCTGATGTTTGTGGACACCAGCCCCGAATTTTTTGTGGTGCATAAGCCGTTCGACCTTGTGGCATATTTCAGCACTACCCTTGCTTTTAAGGAAGCATGGCGGCATTACCGGTATATAAAAGAGATTAACTATTGCGAACCTTCCCGCGCAGGAAAAAAAACGGGTACGGGATGCAGCTTCGCCATATACGCACGGGCATTTTAGGAGACTTATGACAGACACACGGCCTGCAAGCCTCACGGAGAAAATATTCCTGGCCCTCGCTGTCATCCTGATTGCCATGGCTGCCTATCTGCAGTGGAGCAGCGGGGATGGTGGCGACAAGGGTTGGCTATTGCTGGCCGCACGCATGTGGCTCTCAGGCAAGCGCCTGTATCTGGATATCTTTGAGACGAACATGCCCCTGATTATATGGGTGTATTCGATCCCGGCATGGCTTTCCCTTCATCTGGAAGGAATACAGGATGTACAGCTTCTGCACCTCATGGTGCTTCTGGCGGTGGGGTGCTCGCTTCTCCTTACCGACCGGCTGATGCGTTTTCATCCTGCCTTTGCACCGTATGCAAGGAAACGCGCGTGGCATACCATCCTGCTGGGCTTTATCCTTGTTCTCTGGGCCAACCCGGCTTTTTTTGGGGATCGCGAGCATCTCTTTCTCGTGCTGGCGCTGCCTTATATCATGCGCTGCTCTCCTTCGCTTGCACGGATTGCGTTGCCACTTCCGCTTCGCCTCGGCGTGGCCTGCATGGGAGCGGTAGGATTCTGCATCAAGCCGCATTGCGTGATGGTCTTCCTGGGAATCCAGGTTCTGGCGCTCTTGAGGGAACGCTCCCTGCGATTCCTCTGGAGCCTGGAGAATTGCATTATAGGCGCCGCCGGCCTCGCATACCTGCTTTCGGCACGCCTGCTGGTGCCCGAATTCTTCCACGATGTGCTGCCCATGGAACTGGCAAGCTACGGCGGGTATAATATGGGCGCCATCCGGGTCATGTTTTTTATACCTCCGCTGCTTACGCTCGGTGCGGCCTTTGCGGATTTTCGCCTGCGTGACGTCTCTCCCTACCGCAGAGATATCCTGTATTTTGCGGTGATATGCGCGTTACTCCTGCTCTACGTATTCGTCAATAACGGGTGGGGATACACGTTTTATCCGCTGGGCAGCATGGCGCTTTTTCTTACGGCATGGCTGTGGTGGGAGTTCCGCTGGCTGAAACAGGATGCTGCTGTGCGCGGTGTACCGTTCAGGCGCGCGACAGAAGGGAGCTGGGTCTGTGCGCTTGTGCTTGGAGCGCACCTCATGCTCACGCTGTTGCCTTATGCCCTCGTCTATTCCGGCGCGATGCCGGTGCCAAAGGAAGAGCCGGACATCGCCATGGACGTTGCGGATTTCATGAAGAAGCAGCAATTCCATACCTTCGGCGGCATGGCCGCTACTTTCAGAGTATGGCCCGTGCTGAACAGAACGTTGGGGGCGCAACTGGAGACGCGCTTCCATTGCCTGTGGATGATACCTTCATTCGTCATGGAGGGGGAGGGGTTTGTAAAAAAGAACGCCTGGATTCCGGCCTACGTCGCCAAGGCGCTGGCGGAAGATATGGAGAAGAACAAGCCCGAAGTCATGTTCGTAGACACCAGCCCGGAATTTTTCCATTCGCGCAAACCACTCGATCTCGTAGCATATTTCAGCGTCGTTCCGGCCTTCAGGGAAGCATGGAAGCATTACGCATGGCTGCAACGGATCGATCATTGCGACGATAAGGATTCCAGCGGAAACAAGAAAGAACAGTTCAAGTGCAGGTATGATGCATTCAGGCGCATCAACTAACGCAAATATTTTACCGGGTTTATGAATACATGACGACGGACACAGGACGAGCGGGAAATGTTGAGAAATCCCTTTTTGCTGCCGCTATTTTTCTGATCGCACTGGCGGCATATATGCAATACGGCGCGGGAGATGCTGGCGACAAGGGATGGCTGTTATTGGCGGCGCGCATGTGGCTCTCCGGCAAGCGCCTGTACGTGGATATCTTTGAGACGAACCTGCCACTGATCGTGTGGCTGTACTCGCTGCCCGTCTGGCTCTCGTTGCATCTGGGAATGCAGGACTCGCAGCTGCTGGCGCTCCTGACGCTGCTTGCAGCAGGCTGCTCGGTTGCGCTCTGCGATCGCCTGCTGCGCTTTCACCCCGCATTCGCGCATGATGCTAGGAAGCGGGCGTGGCACGCTATACTGCTTGCCCTTACCTTTGTTTTCTGGACGAACATCAGTGCTTTTGGAGATCGCGAGCATCTGTTTCTTGTGTTTGCGTTTCCCTACCTGTTGCGTTGCTCGCCTTCGCTTACGCGTGCTGCGCTGCCGCTTTCACTCCGGCTTGCCATCGCCTGCATGGGGGCCGTGGGGTTCTGCATCAAGCCGCATTGTGCGCTGATATTCCTGGGCGTGCAGGCGTTGACGCTGTGGCGGGAGCGTTCGCTGCGTATGCTGTGGAACCTTGAGAACGGCATTATCTGTGCCGGTGGCGCAGCTTATTTGCTTTTGGTATGGCTGCTTGCGCCGGAATTCTTCTTCAATGTGCTGCCCATGGAGTGGGTAAGCTACGGTGCCTACAGCATGGGTGCGGCGCGGATTATGTTTTTTCTGCCTTCGCTGCTGATACTGGGCGTGGCTTTTGTCGATTTCCGGCCACGCGATGTTTCTCCCTACCGGAAGGATATTCTCTATTTTCTGGGGATATGCGTTTTCCTTCTCCTCTATGTATTCGCCAATAACGGCTGGGGGTATACGTTTTATCCGCTCAACAGCATGGCGCTTTTTGCAGTCGCATGGCTGTGGTGGGAGTTCCGCTGGCTAAAACGTGAGGCTACCGCGCGTGGGACGCTAACCCGCCGCCTCTCGCAGGGAGGCTATGCCTGCGCAATGGTGCTGGGGGCGAATATCCTTCTCACAATGCTTCCTTATGCCATCGTGTATTCCGGGGGGATGCCCATGCCCCGGAAGCAGAACATCGCCGCGGACTTGCTGGACGTCATGAAGGAAAACCATTTCGATACCTTCGGCGGCCTCTCGCCCAGCTTCAAGATCTGGCCGGTGCTGGCCAGGAATGCAGGCGCGCAGATGGAGACGCGGTATCACCATCTCTGGATGATGCCTTCCTTCGTTCTCGGAAATGAAGCCTTCATCAGAAAGCAGGCGTGGGTTCCCGCGTATGTCGCAACGACGCTGGCGGAGGATATGGATCGCAATAAGCCTGAGGTGATGTTCGTGGATACCAGCCCGGAGTTTTTTTCCACGCGCAAGCCGCTCGACCTTATCGCGTATTTCAGCAGCACTCCTGCTTTCAAGGAAGCGTGGAACCATTATGCATGGATGAAAAGGGTGAGCCATTGCGAGGATGAAGGCCCAAACGGGAAGAAGGTGGAGCAATTCCAGTGCCGGTATGATGTCTTCCGGCGCGTCAGGTGACTTAGTGCGTGTGCCCTATGAATATCCTTGCCAGAATCTGGAAAAGTGCGCGGTGCGCAAAGTAATACACCAGCGTGTTGCGGCTCAGCAGGGTGATAAAAATCTTCCACCGTGCCGTCGTCCAGTCCTGCAGAAGCGTCGTATTTTTAAATGTCGCCAGCCACCACACGACTCCCATGGTGCCTAGCATAACGTATAGCGCCTGCATGCCGGTGAACTCAAACCAGTTGAACTGGAAGCCAACAAACGCAAGGTAACAGGAGCATGCCAGCAGGCGGAAATAGCGTTTTTCTTTCAGGTAAGTCATGCGTCCGAAGATTGCGTAGAGCAGCGCAAGCCCCCCGTACTCAAACAGGGGGTTGGTAAGTGGTGTTATGGCGACGCACAGAATGATAAGCAGGGGCAGTGCCTTTGGGAGGAGATTGCGGTCAGAGCATGCATTGAGAAAAAAGCGGCAAAGAATGATGCTTACCAGCGCATTCAATGGCAAAATATTGCGGCCAACGAGAGGGTGAAGCGCGGCCAGCAGAAAGGCGAATACCCACAATGAACGGGGAAGTGCGCGCGAACGCGTATATCCCACCAGGAAAAACCACACGGGAAAAGTGATGCGTCCGATGGCGCGCCACCAGAGATGGTCGGGGAAGAAATATCCCCCCATGTGATCCGGTAAAAAATACGCGCCAACGTGATCCGCCGTCATATTGACGACGGCAAACAGCTTCATTGCATCCAGCGAGGTATAGGCAACGCCGCGCTTCTTGGCTTTGTCTAAGAGATCAGAAAAAAAATCGTGCAGCTTCATGATTGCCCAAACAGCCGGAAAGGCTTCCTCTGGAAACAGGTACCTTGTCTTGTGAGGCCGCTCAACGAATTTCTTTCACGCGAGACAGAAGAAATTAAGGACATAAAGGCAATGTTTCCGTGCCGTGCTTCAGGGTATAAAACGGCGCAGGATAGAGTAGCTTCAGCGTCGCTTTCGAAGGATAGTCCAGATAGGGGCACACCCCGCGGGCCGCGGCCTTATAGGTATAGATGGCAGGAAGATGGTAGCTCTTTTTTTCAAGAATTACCCACCCCAGTGGGGTTATAAAACGATCTTTCTTCAGGGTGGCTTTCATAGGCTCCGGCACCTTTTGAAACATTTCCTCCGGGGGAAAGTGCATTTCGGCGGTAAGGGTATTGCCGGAATAGAGTTTGAATCCGGGGAAGTCGTACCATAAGGTCCACATCGCCGCCGCCGGGGCGATAAAGAAGAGAAGGAAACTGACTACACCAATTCTGGGCATGCCGGAGAGGAGAAAAGGAAGATTGCGGTTGGTGGGCGTGCATAAGAGGCGATACTCCATCCAGAACAGCCATACGTTCCACGGCCATACGATGGGCGCCCAGTTGTGGCCCAACGGCCCGAGGCACATCAGCACGACAGTGAGCATCATAAACGCCATGATGCATGCATATTTTCTCGTAGAGGAAAAAAGCAGCAAAATGCCTATGGCGGCTTCCACGAAGGGGGTCGCCAGTACCGCTAGCTCCACTGGGATCTGTATGACGAGCGGAACCGAAGGATCGTTGAAGCTGTAAATGGGCTTCAGAAACCACGGAAAGACGGATTCGTAGAACGTCATATTGATTTTATGGAATCCCGCCCAGAAATAGACGCCGCAGATCATGATGCGTATGGCATTGAGTGCGGCCTTCGGCGAACGCTGGTACAACGCCAGGACAAGGAAGGTGAAGCAATACATATAATAGAAAGGCTGAAAACGCGGAATATCCTGCAACACCCAGAAAACCTGGCAGAATACCACGGCGAACATCGGCAGGCGCTTATAAGGGAAGGCGGTCAACCACAGAAGGGACAGGATGCACAGGACAAACACCGTTCCGTTCACAGTATCGGGTAGCGTGTCAAGAAAGCCAAGGACAGGCGCGAAGCCATATATACGGCCGTCTGTAAAATAGCACCTGTAGCCGATCGCCAGGGAGATAAGCATGGCAAGGCTTGTCAGGCGTATTACGAACGGGCAATCGTCGGCGGCGGGAGAAGAATCCTGGAGCGCAGCCTGCCCCGGCATTTTTGCCATTAATATGTCCCTATAACTACGTAATCGTTTTTGCTTTATTATACTGGCCGACATAATTTCTGGCATAAATATTCTTAATTTACAATCTATAAGCCACAAAAAGGCGGGGGGCGTAACAGATTTTGATAAAAAAGAGCCTGATTGTAATAGAATTGTAACAATCCTGTGTTATAACTAGATCCATCTGGGATTCCCCAGGCTTTTTCAACTACCAAATCTGAAAGGTTTTCTTATGGAAAATTCGATTAAAAAGTCGGCTCAGGCTTCCATCAACACGGGCTGGCACCTGCTGGTCCTGTTCGCGGTTGTCATCGGTGTTTCGATGCTGCCCGACATGGCGAAGGCCGCTGCCGTTGCGAACAACGCCAACGCCATCGAAGCCGTGTTCTGTAACCTCGTCACCATGCTCAACGGTGCGACCGGTAAAGCGATTGCCACCCTCGCGATCATCGCGGTCGGTGTCGGCGCTCTGCTCGGCAAGATCTCCTGGGGCGTTGCGCTCATCGTAGCCATCGGCGTCGCGCTGGTGTTCGGTGCAGCAACGATCGTGACCGCCCTCGGTGGTGCGTCCGGTGCCTGCACGACCTCGGTCATTTCTTCCTACTAATCTGGAAGACGGAATGGGCTCCCTTCGGGGAGCCCATTTTTTCAGGCGTAATATGAATTCGCTCATTCACATACGGTGGAGGATTTGATACAATCGGCTTCGCGTCTCATCAAAGGCCTTGAACAGTAGAATCGTGTCATGCCGCTTTTTAAGAAGAAATCAAATCTAGATGTTTTCGATGAAAATCGTGACATTACCGACGATGTCATAGAGTCGGATTTCGTTCCCTACGCGTGTCACTGGGATAAAAATACCATCCTCACCAAAAACGGTGAAACCCTCCAAATCATCAAAATTTCCTGCGGGCTCGGAGAATCCCCGCTTCCGGAGGACGGTGCCGACCTCCGCTCCAAGATACGTGATGCTGTCGTAGCCTCCATTCCTTTCCCTGAATACGCTTGCTGGATACATACCGTGCGCCGGAAAATGAGTTTCCAGGCCGGAGGCGAGTTCAAGCGCGACTTTGCGGGGTACCTTGATCGGTTCTGGAGAGACAGGAACGACTGGGAACACCAGTTCTTCAATGAGATATACATCAGCGTTGTGCTGGAAGGAGAGGGGGCATCTCTTCTCGACCTGGTGGGGTTCGTACGCCGGGTTATCCCTAAAATTGATGCGCGCGCGCGCGAGCGTGTGATTGATGAATCCGCTCGCAAGCTGTCTGCGGTTGTAGATAAACTGGCGCGCATTCTTGCTCCCTTCGGCGCACGGCGGCTGACGGTCGTTCCCCGCGGCAACGAGTACTATTCGGAGCAATGCTCGTTCCTTGCCAAACTGGTTTCGTTCATTGATCACGAAATGCCCGTGCCGCAAATGAGCATCGCCGACTACATCACCGATTACGACGTTACCTTCGGCTTCAACGCCATGGAAGTCCGGGCACGGGTGGGCGGCAAACGAAAATTCGGCGCCTGCCTTACCATTAAGGACTACCGCGAGCTGCCCATTGAGCCGCTGGAATCGTTTCTGCAAATGCCCTGCGAATTTATCCTTGGTCAGTCCTTCACTTTTATCGAGGCAAAGGAAGCGCTGAAGGGAGTCGAGTATCAGAAAAAACTTTTTGATACGGGCAACGCGGCTCTGCTTCTGGAACGAACGGGCCTGCAGTCTGTCATTGAGAGTAAGACGGGAAAGCCTGTCGATTTTTGCAAGCATCAGATATGTATTCTCCTGACGGGGGAATCCATTAAGACGATGGAGAGCGGCGTTTCCAAAATGGTAAGCGTTCTGGGTACGCTTGGTCTGGCTCCCATGCGTGAGGATATTGCGCTTGAGGAATGTTACTGGGCGAATCTGCCCGGCAATTTCCAGTTCATCAAGCGCACGCGGCCCATCAACACCAAACGCGTAGGCGGCTTCGCGAACCTGAACCTTGTTTCCACCGGGCTCCGGGAAGGCAACCACTGGGGGCCTGCCGTCACTACGCTCTATACCCTTGGGCGCACGCCTTATTTCTTTAATTTTCATACAGGCGACAATGGCCATACGCTTCTGGTGGGCCCCACGGAGGCAGGTAAAACGACGATCATGAACTTTCTGCTTTCTGGCTCCCGAAAATTTGACGGCAAGTTATTTTACTTCGGGAAAGATCGTCAGTCGGAAATATTCATACGCAGCGTCGACGGGGTGTATTATAATCCCTATCCGGGAGCTGATCCGCGGCCCTATACACACATCTCCATGAACCCTCTGCAGCTGGACGATACACAGCCGAACAGGGATTTTCTGCGCCGGTGGTTGCTTCTGATGGTAAGCGAAGGCGGCGATCCGGCCTTGCCCGATGCATGCGACAAGGTGATAGCGCAGATCATGCAGAAACCCAAAGGCGAACGTCGCCTTTCCGACTGCATTGACGCACTGGCCATGCAAAATCCCGCATGGGGCGCCTTCTTTACACGATGGGTAGGGCAGGGAGAATATGCCTCTGTATTCAGCAATGCCAATGACTCGCTGACTTTTGAAAGTAAAGTGGTCGGCTTCGACATGGGAGAACTGCTGCGCCACAAGGGAGCATTTCCCGCCGTGTTTGCCTATTTGCTCCATCGGGTGATGCAGGCGCTTGACGGAAGGCCCGCCACCATTGTCCTGGACGAGGCATGGGATTTCATGGAAATGCCGCCCCTTTCATTGCAGATGAAACACTGGCTTGCTGCGCTGCGCACGAAAAACGCCATGGCGTTGCTGACCACAGAACATATCGATGACATCATGAAAAGCGCCACGATCCCGGAGCTGCTTCCCCTGATGGCAACAACGATATTCCTTCCGGATGAGGCGGCAGATGCTGCATATTCCGACGTGTTCGGGCTTTCGGCAGCGGATGTAACCATCCTCTCGGAGATGGATACGGATGAGAGGCATTTTCTTGTCAAGCGCGGCGATTTGTCTGTGGCACTGGGGGTCGATCTCTCCGGCATGAGCGACATTGCGGCAGTGCTTTCGGCCGCGCCGTTCCACCTTGGGATTATGGAGCAGGCCATTGCCGCGCGCGGCATTTCCCCATCCCAATGGATGCCCAAATTCCTGGAATCGATATGAAGGGCAGATCTGGCACTCACCCCATCCGGCGACGAACATATTTTTCGGCGCGGCTTTGGGTTCTGATTGCCGCTGCCCTCACCGCCCTCTTCCCTGAAGTTGTTTTTGCGGCCTGCGATAATACGACCATTAATTTTCTGCTCGTAGGCTCGGGAGGAAGTGGAAGCTCCACCCTGACCATGGCCGCATGCACCGCTCCTTCCGGCACGCAGCTTGGCATGTTCGCACAGGTGATCTGCTTCTTCCAGAGTACGATGGCATCGATACTTTCGCTGATGTATTGCGGCTTCATGACCGGACTACTGCCCCCGATTCAGGTGGCGGTAACCCTCTTCGTGGCGGTGACCGGCATCCTTATCGTATCGGGCATCATGAACACTTCGCCCAAGGAAGTGATTAAGGTCGTTGTTAAACTGGCTTTTATCATCGCCTGCGCCACCGGCACGGGCTTTACGATTAAACTGGGCTATACCTTCTTCCTCGGGATGATGCAGGAGGGCACAGATCTTGTGCTGAAGCCCCTGCTGCCGTTTACAACGGGAGCAACGCCGACGACGATTCCGCTGGCAATCGATCAGCCTGACACCGTGTTCAAGAGCATCTTCAGCCTGCTTGGCAACAACACCGCCACCGTAACCGGCTGCACTACTGCGGCTTCGTGTGGCGGGCTCGACCCCACGATGGTTCAAATAGTAAAAGACTGTCTGGCTTACCTGATGTTCCTGGCCTTCGCGCTCATATTCTTTTTGCCTTTTGTCGTCGGGTTCCTGGCCGTCATGCTGGTGGAATTCATTTCCTTATACGCCCACGCATTGCTTTCCTATCTTACGGCGGTTGTGCTGCTGACCTTCCTGTTCGTTTTTGCGCCCCTCTTTGTCTGCTTTGCCCTCTTTGGCACTACACGCACCCTCTTTGACCGATGGCTTGAGTTCCTGAAGTCCTTCAGCATCCAGACGATAATCATGTTCGCCTTCCTGGCGATGCTTGGGCTGGTGGCGCAGGAATTCAATACCTTCCTCACCGGGGTCATCAAGCTGATCCGTCCTTATGAATCGACCGACGGCATATGGGTGTTCACGATTCCCCACGCAAATAACTGTAGCATTTGCGAATACGTGATCAGCGATGCTTCCAATGCCACTAACTCGATGAAAGGGTTCCAGAGCATTCAGTGCATCAATGCCGTACCCGCGGACACCACCGATCCCCTTAACCCAAAGCCGCAGTCGACATATCCCAATCCCGTCATGCCTAAAGATTTGCCTAACAGCTATCCGACCTCTGGCGCGGCCTCGACGTCGACGCTTGTTGCCTTTCCAGTGGGCAACATGCCTCCTGCGCCCGGATATAATACCAGTGGCGGCACTTATCCGAATGATCAGCTGGGTAACCCCATGTACGGGCTTAAACCCGATGACATTCTCAGTTCCATGCAGAATCCTGTCAGCACACCACCCAATCCCGGGCAAGACGGGGGGTTCAATTACGTCGTTCCGCTCATGAAGCTTCCGCAGCGTTATGACTTCATGATCTATTTTGCGGCAAACATCATGGCCTTCTGGGTGATTGCGCTGGTGATGCAGGAGTTTATTAAAGAGGCCCCAAGACTTGCACAGCAACTGGCGGGAGGTGGGTTCACCGCTCCCCTTACGGGAGGAGGGGACGGTGTACGCTTCTTTGGCGGCGAGAGACTGACCAAAGCCGTAGAAAGCTTTAAGACCAACATGCTCAGGGATCCCTTCAGTTCGGACTGGGGAAAACGCCTCGGAAGCAGCTTCTTCGGTGATAAGGTCGCAAGGAGAAACGCTGACGGCACACTCATGAGGAACCGCGCCGGTGGGACGGTATATAAACTTGCAGGGGGCGCTTTAGGAGCCTTGCTCAGTGGTGCGAACGCTGACGATCCGCTTAACCCCGCAGCAAATCAAAACACCATCCAGATGCTACTCAGGCGATTGAAGGACGGGGACAAAAAGACCTCTTATGGGATGGAACAGGTTGAGAAAAACAAGAACGCCCTCGCCAAGGCGAATGAAGAAGTCAAACGACTGGAAGCCGACAAATACGCCGATCCGATGGCTCTCTACACGGCCAAGAAAAATCTTCTCCAGATGAACCAGCTCTACGCCCTCTCTTACGAAAGCCTGCTTGCGCAACGCAAACAGCAGAAAGAGGATAAAAAACTGCTGGATGAGGCGCAGGGGGTGACGACGCAATCAGGTGCAAGGATGCCCGCGGCTTTCGCCGCCACCATGCCCATGGCGCGGGGCGCTACTGGGGCACCCATGGCGGTCTCGCCGTTTGGCGCTGCAAAGCTGCCTGAGTCGTTCGATCTGGTGGCGCTGCGTGGTGCTACGGGCTCCAACATGCCCGTGGCTTTCGCCAAGGTGATGAAGGGCAATAAAAAGAAGAAAAAGGGCAACATGCCCGAGGCCTTTGCTGCGACCATGCCCCGCCAGACGCATGGCTCCAACATGCCCGCCGCTTTCGCTAAAACCATGCATGAACAACATCTTCCGCCAACCATGCCTCCGGCCTTTGCGGCCACCATGGAAAGAATTATTGTCCAGAATATGGCGCCCGCCTTTGTTGCGGCCATGCCGAGAGATTATGCGTCCAATATGGCTGCCGCTTTCGTCGCGGCCATGGGAAAAACCATCCCTCCGAGCATGATGCCGGCCTTTGCCGCAACTTTTGAGAAAACGCTTGCTCAAAATATGGGCCAGAACTTTGTCGCCACCATGCCGCAGGAAGTTGCTTCGAATCTTGCCCGTGCCTTCGCTGCAGCCATGGGAGAGGTGACCCATACAACGACGAACATGCCCCCTGCTTTTGTCGCCACTATGGAAAAAACCTTCGTCACTAACCTTGGGCAGGCCTTTAATGCGGCCCTGCCGAAAGAGGTCGCTTCCAATATGGCTCAGGGTTTTGCCATAGCCCTGGGACAACAGAACTATGTTACCAACATGGCCCAGGGTTTCGCCGCCACCTTTGAAAAAGTTCTGGTCCAGAACATGGCACCCGGCTTTATCGCCGCCATGCCGCAAGACTATGCATCGAACGTGGCCAAAGCGTTCCTTGATACCATGCAGAAGACTATTCCCCCTAGTATGATGCCGGGGTTTGCTGCAACCATGGAAAAGGTACTTGCTTCAAACCTGGGCCAGGGTTTTGTCGCCGCCATGCCGCAGGAAGTTGCTTCGAACATGGCCCGTGCTTTTGCCGCGGCCATGGGGGAAATAACCCACACGAGTACGAATTTGCCGCCTGGTTTTGCGGCTACCATGGAAAAGACTTTTGTCACCAACATGGCCCAGGCCTTTAATGATACCTTGCCGAAAGAGGTCGCTTCCAATATGGCCCAGGCTTTTGCCATAGCCTTGGGACAACAGAACCACGTCACCAATATGGCCCAGGGTTTTGCCAATACTATGGAGCGGCCTACTGTTTCGAATACCCCTCCTGCTTTCGTTGCGGCCCTGCCCCAAGCCGTTGCCGAAAATACCGCCCCCGCCTTCCTTGCAGTCTCAGGCCAGCAAACCTACGCAACGAATATAGCCCCGGGTTTTGCCGCGACCTTTGAAAAAGTCCTGGTCCAGAACATGGCACCTGGATTTATCGCCGCCATGCCGCAAGACTATACATCGAACGTGGCCAAAGCGTTCCTTGATACCATGCAGAAGACTATCCCACCCAATATGATGCCGGCCTTTGCTGCCAGCTTTGAAAAGGTGCTTGCCTCAAACCTGGGGCAGGGGTTTGTTGCCACCATGCCACGGGAACTTGCTGCCAACATGGCGCAGGCTTTTGCCGCCGCCATGGGAGAGGTAACCCATACGAGCACAAACCTGCCACCGGCTTTCCTTGCCACCATGGAAAAGACTTTTGCCACCAACATGGCCCAGTCTTTTCACGCAACCCTGCCGAAAGAAATGGCATCCAACATGGCCACCGCTTTTGCCATTGCCCTGGGGCAGCAAGAGCATCATACGAATATGGCCGAGGGTTTCCAGAGAACCATGCCGAAAGAAACCGACTCTTCTAAAAACTATTTGCCGGGCCTTACAGGAGAGCTTGCGACGGTTTCCGGTGCCCCCCTGTCTGTCCGGGCACAGACCTCCGTTAATCTGCTTACCAGTCAGATGGAGGTATACGGATTCTGGATGTCGTCCGAGCAGATTAAAGCGTATGATGCAACTCTGGCAGCGGCCAAGCAGGATCTCCAGAAGGCCAAAAAAGATGCGGATTATCAGGCCATCATGCTCAATCTCGCGGGGGTGGAAGCCGATCTGTCGCAGTTTGGTCAGAAGTCGCTGATGGCGCAGGCTGCCCAAGCTGGTGTTCCGGCCATGCAGGCGCAGCTGGCGTTTGCAGAAACCCTTGTGCCCGATTCCTATCTGAGCGGGCGAACAAAGGCCGAAATCGAACAGATGGAAGATAAGCTAAAAGCGGCCCAGACGGTGGAGGATTACGATAGGATCATTAATACGCTGGACAGCGCGCCGCAGTATATTTCCGATGTCGTAACCAACGGGCTGGCAACCCAGCTGGCGCTGGCGGAGCGCATTACGGCGGACACAAAACTGGCGGGTATAGAAACGACCATTTCTACTGCACGCGAGGAGTGGGATAGGGCCAAGACCAGCGAAGATTATGCCCAGATCATGACAAACCTAAAGGGTACCCCCGAGGCGATTTCAAACGCCGTGCTGGAAGATGTCCAGGCCCAGTACGATATCGCTCAGGCGCTGGTGGATAAAAACTATCTGAGGGACGCCGAGCAGGCCATGCGCGAGGCGAAGACCCAATTGAAAAGCGCACACACCGGCGCGGATTATGAGGCGGTCCTGCGAAAACTCGAATTTGCTCCCGCCAAGCTGGCAAGCGGCATCGTTGCCGGATTGGGCGTGCGCATGGTGGCGGATCAGGACAAGCTTACGCCGGAGGAAAAGCAACAGCTTCAGGAGACCATCAATCTGGCAAGCCATCAGTTGATGAGCGACAACAAGGGGACGGATTATCAGAGAATAATGCGTAGCCTTGCGGACGTAGGAGCGGAGCTGGATCAAAAAGAAGGCAAAAAAGCCGACGATGCCCTGCTTGCCTTCCGCCAGACCGTGAGTAAGACCGAAAGCTGGTCCGATGCCCTGCTTGCCCACTATGCCCCCGTATTGGGCGATCGCACGCAGGAACAGCAGGAGGCAGACAAACGCGGTGGGCTCGACGAGAACGGGAAGTTTGTTGAGCGGCCTAAAGTGTCGGAGGACGAGCAGTCCGATCCGGACAAGATGTTCAAGACTGTTTCCGGCATTGCCGATGCGATGGGGTATAACCCCGATGCATCAGCGTCCGCACAAAAATCCGCTGCCCAGCAGGCGTATGAGAAGGCTCAGCTGGCCTATGATGAAGCAAAAAAATCCGAAGATAAAAAGGCCATAGATGCGGCAAAGATCAATCTTGACGCTGCAAAATCCACTCTGGATATAGGCTCGCTTAAAGACATGTTTGGAAAAACAGTCTTGGGAGACGATGACGCGGATCGGAAGAAAGCTATTGCTCAGGACATGCAGGCTTACGATGCAGCCACAGAAGTGTATAACAAAGCAAAGCAGGCCTATGAAGATGCCAAGAAGGGCGGGACAGACGCAAATTCGGCGGAAGAGGCCCAGGCAAACTGGCAGAAGGCCTTGCTGGAATCCAACGAAGCAAACCAGCTTTATATCAAGGCTCAGCAAGGGTACGGCGAAGCCAAACGTTCCGGGGATCAGGCCGCTATTGCGGCAGCCGAACAAGCCGTCGAAGTAGCCAAGACAAGCTGGGATGCGGCTGTAGATAAAACCAGTGCGCTGGATGAAGCGTACGATAAAGCCAGGAAAGCCGACGAAGAGGCCAGGAAGTCGGTTGACCAAAATGCAATAGAGGAGGCCAAGAAGGCTCTCGACGTGGCAGAAGCGAACTGGAAGCTCGCGATTGGAAAAACCGGTACCGATCTTACGGAGACCACCGTGACTTCCGAATTGCTGCTGGGTAGCAAAAAGGAACAGGAACAAGACAGGAAGGAAGAGGAAGAGAGAAAAAAGAGGGGGGAGAGTGAAGATCCGCTGGATGCCCAGACAGAAGGAATGAAGCGCTTTGGCGCAAAAGTGGGGGCATACGGTGAGGCGGATCAGGAAATAAAAAGGCTCCAGGATGATCCGAGGGGCGAGAAAGCGCTTGCCGCTGCCAGGGAAAAGGCCGAGCAGGCCCACCAGGACTTTATCAACAACAAGCTTCTCACTACCGCAGTGGCTGATGAAGAACTCAAGAAACGTGAAGATGAATACAATAAGAGGAAGGATCTGACAGATCAGGATATTGCCCAGGCCCTTGCCGCTGCCAAGGAGAAGGCCGTGCTGGCGTCTTCGGCGCTGGGAGATTTGACGAACCAGCAGAATCAGGCATTGGGGCCGCTTGGCAGCTTCAAGGGCGCCATGGAGACCGTGGGTGTAACTCCGGAAGCGCTTGAAGCGGCTAAAAAGGAAGCATCCCATAAAAAGACTGAGGAAGAAAAGCATCAGGATACGCTGCAGTTCATGACCAAGATGGAAGGCCTGATGGCCAAGGGGAACGTCTTTGACGCGATAACGGGAGAAGAAACGCCGCAAGAGGCGGCAGGCTCAGGCGAACAGGCATCCGGACATAAAAAAGCCAAGGATGCTGCAGCGGGGAGCGCTGGTGCAACAGATGCGGCCGGGGACAAGGATGACAAAAAAGAAGGTGAAAAGGGTGATGACAAGCAACAGGCAGACACTGCACCCGATACCAAGCCAGAGGCTGACAAGAAGGATTCCTCGCAGGATCCTGATTCCGAAGACAACATCACCAAGCTCCGTAACAGGGCGCGTGGCATCATGACGAGTATTGAGCGCACCCTGGATTCTCTTCTGGCCGCAAAGCATCCCTCCGACCGTCTGCTGCAGGCGCAGGGACAGTTTGAACAGGCACAGTCTCAATTGATTGGCGCGTCTTCGGAGGACGACTTCCAGGATGCCATTAACCAGCTCCAGAAGGTACTTGGGCAGCTGCAAGGCATGTGAGTCTCATTTTCCGCTTGACAGCAGGGGCACGGCGAACATACTACGCGCGTCTCAATTATAGGGATAAATTTATATAAATCAGCTGGATGTGGCGTTCTTTCTTGCCCGCCTGCAGGGAGGTTTTTTCTATGTCCGCCATTCGCAGCTTTATCGACACGCATTACCGTCATTTCAATGCCGCAGCTTTGCGTGAGGCTGCCACTGGCTATTGCCGCCATCTGGAGCAGGGCGGGTTGATGTTCATGACGCTTGCCGGGGCAATGAGCACAGCGGAGCTTGGGATTTCGCTGGCGAAGATGATACGCCAGGGCAAGGTGGCGGGCATCTCCTGTACGGGTGCAAACCTGGAGGAGGATCTCTTTAACGCCGTAGCACATGATAAATATACCCGCATTCCCAATTACCGCGATTTGACTCCGGAGCAGGAAAGAGAGCTTTGCGAGCAGGGTATGAACCGGGTTACGGATACCTGCATTCCCGAAGGCGAGGCCATGCGGTTGGTGGAGCGGTTCGTGGTGCCATGCTGGGAGGAAGCCGCCGCGCAGAAGAAGGCGCATTTGCCGCACGAATATATCTACAAGGTGATACTCAATCCCGAATTCCAGAAGATATTCCGGATTCCGCGCGAGCATAGCTGGGTGCTGGCCGCCGCCGAGATGAACCTGCCGATCGTCGTCCCCGGATGGGAAGACTCAACGCTTAGCAACTTTTACGGTTCGCACCGGATCAGCGGTCGCATCAAGCACCAGATTATGCGCCCCGGCGTCGAATACCTCGAATTCCTTGCGGATTGGTATCGCACCAACATCCGCAAGAAGCCCATTGGGTTTTTCCAGATCGGCGGAGGTATTGCAGGCGATTTTCCTATCTGCGTGGTGCCCATGCTTAACGAAGATCTGCACGAAGGACTGCCCGTGTGGAGCTATTTCTGCCAGATCACTGACGCGCAGGAAAGCTACGGCGGCTATTCCGGTGCATTGCCCAACGAGAAAATCACCTGGGGCAAATTGACCCCGGAGACTCCCAAATACGTCATTCATAGCGATGCAACGATTGTTGCGCCGCTCATATTCGCTTACGTGCTGGGAGAATAAGTTTTTTTCTTTTCAACGCGGCCTTTTTGCGCTTCTATGGAGTGATGCTTTCAAAGGATGTTTGTCGCATAGCATGGCAAAAACTGAACCCCATTATTTCTTTGTTACCTCCTACGGACGGACGGCCACGGTGTGGCTGACCTCCGCGCTTAACCTGCATACCCAGGTCGCGTGCAGCCATAGCGGATCGTTCGAGCCGATTACCGTACAGGAAGGGGAAAAGCAGGACGCCGAATCCGTTATACGATCACAGCAGCTTTCGGCAGAGATTTGCGCTAAAAGCCTTGGCGACATTACCCAATATATGAACACGCAAACCAAACCTCCGGTTCCTTCCGGAGCATTGAGGAGATGGCTCCATACACTCTCCTCCATCGGCAAGCGCAAACATAAAGAGGAAGAGTGCTGGGTAGGCAATGTCCACGCCTTCACCGCCTGGAACCTTGAGCAAAAGCGCAAGGAAGACCCTACCGCACCACCTTACCGCACCGTCAATCTGTTGCGCCATCCCATCACGCGAATCGATTCCTTCTGGCGGCGCTGGGCGTATGAAGGCACATTCGAAGGACCGACGGCGCGCTGGATTATGCATGAATCGCTGAAAAGTGAACGTTACCAGCAGGTGCTGCAGGAAGTAAGGACAAAACACGATCTGCCCATGGAAAGTTACAGCGATCGCGCCTTTTTCCATGCCGTTATGCAGATGTCGACGGATCATGGGGACAGGGGGGTGGATGTGCCCCACATCGTGAGCGAGCGGCTGGTGGCGGATATCGACTATTTTGCCTATGTGCTCAGGCTTCTGATGGGAGAGAGTTTTCCGTTGCATAGCGCCTACCTTCGTTCGGTGCAGGAACTGGGAAAGCAGAATGCGGCGGCGGGCGGAGGCAAGTCGGCCATTCAGGCCTACGAGGAATGGAAGCCCTGGCAGCGGACGCACTATCAGATCATGATGCGGGATCACGAGGAACTCAGAACATGGTACCCGGTGTTGGGGTATGACATTCTCTTCGCCGGGTTTCCGGCTCCTCAGGCCACTTTAGCTATTAATTAAAATATATTAATCGTAATTAGCATTTCGGCGATAAAAACATTGCGTAAGAAACAGTGATGCTGTACATTACGCCCTGCGACGAATTTATTTTATTATTGTTCAATTACAGTGTATTAGAGGTATTTGTGCCCCTGTCCCTTCTCGATTATTTTGAACGTGGCGGCCCGGTCATGTATGTCATGCTGAGCTTGTCTATTTACGGTGTGGCCGTCATTTTATTCAAGGTGTACCAATTTTGGAACGCAGGGATGTTTTCCCGCAACACCTTTATCGACAAGGCCGTGCAGGAGATACGCGGGGGCGACTTGCAGCGCGCATCCCGAACCCTTTCACGCGTCAAGGGACCCATCGCCCGTATTATGCGGGTGGCCCTGGATTGCGTGGCGAACCGTGAAATTTCGCAGCGCAGCAAGGAAGCGGAAATCGCGCGGGTGGGCGCGGCGGACATACGTTACCTTGAATCGCACCTGCGCGGGCTGGAAATGATCGCCAATATCGGGCCGCTGCTGGGGCTTCTGGGTACGGTGATGGGGATGGTGACGGCGTTCTCGAAGCTGGAAGCGGCGGGCGCGCGTGTTGACCCCTCCCTGTTTGCCGGCGGCATCTGGGAGGCGTTTTTAAGCACGGTGGCAGGCCTTATCGTGGCCATTCCCGCCATTGCGGCTTATTATATCACTGATGCGCTTATCGAACGCGTGCGGGCAACCATGCGGGACGTTTCTATTCAGATCCTGGCGCTTGAGGACGAATTCAAACGTAACGAGAAGGAGCTCAAACGCAAGGAAGCGGTCAAGCGCGAGGCCGAAATGCGCGAGATCGAGGATCGTGTCAAATCCGCTGCCAGCGCCGCGCGATCCGCGCCGCAAAGCAGCAGCACGCTTCATCTGCTTAATCCCCGTTACGGCCAGTTTTAGAGCGGGTTATGATCGATATCGAACGGCAGCTGCGTAAATCGAAGTCGATTCCGCTTATTTCGCTGATCGACGTCGTTTTTCAGCTTCTCATCTACCTCATGCTGACGACGAGCTTTACGCGCTCCGAGTCGCTGGAGCTCGCGCTGCCGTCTGCTCCTGCCGTGGCACAGCATCTGAAAATGGACGCGCAGGAGAATACCCAGACGTTGCACATCTACATTTCCGATGCGGGAGAAACCTTTCTCGACAACAAGAGCATGGGCGAGAAAGATATGGCGCAGGACTTGAGGGCCATGTTCGCCGTAAGCCCCGAACGCGGGGTGCTGGTGCTTTCTGCGTCCCATGTGCCGGTGCAGACGCTGGTGCGCGTGCTGGATCGCATCTATACGGCCGGAGGGAAGAACATCGCCGTGGCGGACTGGGTTATCCCCACCTCTTCTTCCGTACAGGGGGATACGCATGGTTGAGATACCCCGCTACAAGCAATCGGTCCGCGAGCCGGGCATGGTTCCCATGATAAACGTAGTGCTGTTGCTGCTGGTTTTTTTCCTGGTGGCCGGTTCCGTTGAAAAATTCGAGGTGCTGCACGTGGATCTGCCGGTAGCCAAGAACGGGAAGATGCTCAGCGACGGGGAAGTGCTTGTAGTGCTCGGGGCACAGAAAGAGATACTCGTCAATGACGACTTTGTTCCCCCCAACGGTTTCCTTACCGCCATGCGGGAGCAACTCAAGGACAATCATGACAAGATTATATCGCTGCGGGCGGATCAGCGGCTTCCGGCGACCTTCATGATTTCCGTCATGAACCAGATCAAGGCGGCCGGCGGCACGAACATTTCGCTCATCACTACTCCTTTCTGAGGCGCCCCCATGTTTTTTACTCCGCCCAGAGTTAAATCCATCAGCCGCTATGCCGAGTTCGGGACGCATCTGGGCCTGAAGCATTTGGGCGTCATGCTGCTCATCGCCATGCTGATTCATGCAGGCGCCATCGGGGTGTATTCGCTGTTCCCACATCAGCAGATCATCAGGATTCCCGTCCGCGTGCTGAACATGAAGCTGGGGTCGGAAATCAGCGAGGCAGCGTTTACCGGGGGAACGCAGCCCGCGCAGAAAACGGAAGTAAAGTCGGATGCGCCTCCGGCTTCGGCAGATGCCGGCGACAAGCACGAAAAATCCGCACAATCCGCCGTAGACAAGGCTCTTTCAGCTTCCGCTTCTCATCAGGAGAAGAAGCACGCGGTGCACGCCATTGCCCAGAAACCTGCAAATCACCCTGTAAAAAAAGAAAAAGCCGTACCCGCGGAGGATGAAGACGCGACGCCTCCGCCCGAATCCTCCATGGATGTGCCCAAACAGTATGTCCATAATGACGGTGCGTATTCCCCGGGCGCAGAGACTGGGAACAACAATGGAGGAACGGAAATAGAGGTCCAGAAGATCACGCAAAGCTATGAGCAGGCAATATCGCTCTGGGTTAAGGAACATCAGATCTATCCAGCAGAAGCCAAAGCCCGGCGCATTGAGGGCGATGTAACGGTACGCGTCCGCGTGAATCGGGCAGGGCACTTCCTCTATTTCGTTATCGATAAATCCTCCGGCAACGCATTGCTGGACAATGCGGCAATATCGATGGTACGGGCTTCGGATCCTGCTCCGCCTCTTCCCAAAAACTATCCGCAGGGCAAGGAATTCGCATTCAAAATTGCCCTAGCCTTTCGGGTGGATCAGTGAGCCCAAGCGTGTGGGCGCCCCAGAAAGCCAACCTCTTCACTACAAGACGCCTGATGCTCGCAAGTTTTTGGGGGGCGGCGTTTTTTGGCGTCGTCCAGGTATTCCTGGTGGGGCTTACGAATGATACCAACCTCTTCATGCGTTGCGCATTGCAATTATGGCAGCATGGTGCAGGTGAACTCTACAATTACTGCATGGATGAAAACGCGCCTTTTCATATCATAGCCTATTCCCCGCTGGCAGGGATTGCCGCGCATCTGCATATTAATCCGGCTCTGGTGCTGCATGCCACATGTTTGGCATTATGCATCCTGAGCCTCTGTATTATCAATCACGTACTCAGGTTTCATTCCGTCGCCCTGGAAGAATGCCATCTGTGGCTTGCAGCGGCGGCCTATCTCATGCTTGCAGGCCCCTGCATATACGGTTTGTTTGCCGACAGGGACCATCTGATTTTTGTGCTCGCGCTCCCCTGGATTATCCAGATGCTGCTGCGCGTCCGTCCACTGAATTACACTTGCGTGCTTGCTGCTCTGGGCTTCTGCATGAAGCCGTACGATTTTGTGATCTTTCTCCTGTTAACGCTCACAAGCATTCCCGACGGATGGACATTGCAGCGAAGGATTTTTGATATTTCCTCGTGGATAATAGGCGCAACCGGCCTTTTTTATGTCATGGCGGTATGTTATTTTTTCCCCGATTATATTAATGAAATAGTTCCACTTTCGCTTGTGGTCTACCCCACCAAACACTGGGAGGTATGGTATAAAATTTCGCATGCGGTGAAGTATCTTTTTGCGGCGTTTGTGGTCATGTCGTTATTTGTCCGCCCCCTCAGGCAACTCTGCGTATGGCTGGGCTTTATCGTTTCCTGCGCCATTGTCTTTATGCTTAACGGCGGGTGGGATTATACTTTTTACTTTT
>Ga0206917_1025_pt1 | contig 46994 bp, 39 predicted proteins | sample Alteio_BWOrgHeat_68_FD_152931 | JGI IMG/M metagenome (GOLD analysis project Ga0206917, IMG submission 152931) | Enriched cells from forest soil in Barre Woods Harvard Forest LTER site, Petersham, Massachusetts, United States -... | ecosystem: Environmental > Terrestrial > Soil > Temperate forest >...
GATCGCGCGGAGAAACTTCGGCCGGGGCAGGGCAGGGATTTCGCCGATGCTGCTAGGCTTCGCCGCCCGCGGCGGATCGCTTCGCAGCATGTTCGCCGTGGCCGATACGTCCCACTCGGCGAACGCCTCATCGAACGGCAACGGTTCGACCATTTGAAAGCCGACAATGCTCTTATGAGCACGTTCCATCGCCGCATGAATTGCGGACAGATTCGTAAGCTCGCTCATCGGGCCTTGCATCGCTGCCGCACCCGCAGCCGTCGACTTGTTGGCCGTCGTTTCCCCGCTCCAGCTTCGCCACAGGCTCTTGATTTCACCTGAGTCGATCGGCGTGACGCCATCGTGAAGGATAATCGCATCCGACCGCACGCGGCGCTGTGCGTAATCGATCACCGAGCCAAGCCCGCGGCGCTGGCGGTGGCGGCGGACGGACACCTGCGGAAAGTGCGCGGCGAGTTCCTCGGCCACTTCGTAGGTAGAATCGCTCGAGCCGTCGTCGATGATGAGCACGCCGAATTTCGACGTCAGCTCACTCGCGAGCTCGAGGATTTCGTTCACGTTTTTTCGTAGCCGCGTTTCGCCATTGTAAACGGGCAGTACGACGGTCAAGGACTTGTTGAACACGCTGTCTCCAACGCATTGAGAGTGAGCGAGCGTGCCTCCTGCGTCACTGTCGATCCGTCACCACTACCATCGTCGCACCTTCCGCACTGCTACAGGTTTGTGGAAAAGACAATCTTTGCGCCATCAGTACCGTTTAAAGCATCCTCGCCGCGACTATCTGTAACGAATATCCCGAACCCGCGGCCTCCGCAAAGAATCCGATAGCCGGCGAGCTACGTCTCGCCGGAGCGGTCTCTCCGCGATATGCTGTTTTTCACGCCCCATCTTCTGATCAAATTGAAAACCATGACCTCACCCGTCTCAATTACCCCGGCCTTTTCCGGCCCCGATGGCCTTATAACCGCCGTCGCACAAGACGCCGCCACCGGCGCCGTGCTAATGGTCGCCCACATGAACCGCGAAGCCTGGGACGAAACGCTCGCCAGCGGCCGGGTCGTGTATTTCAGCCGAGCCCGAAAACGACTCTGGCGAAAAGGCGAAGAAAGCGGAAACGTACAAAATGTGAAGGCGGTCTTCGTCGACTGCGATGCCGACACCGTGCTGCTCAAAGTCGAGCAAATCGGCGGTGCGGCGTGCCACGAAGGATACCCGACCTGCTTCTTCCGCCAAGTAACTCCCGACGGCGTGAAGGTCGTTGCCGAGCGAGTATTTAACCCCCAAGAAGTTTACAAAAAAGGATGACGCCGTGAGCCACGAAGCCCGCTTGAAAGAGCTCAAGCTCGAATTGCCGTCGAACGCCCGCACGCTCGGCATGTACAAATTCGTGCTCGTGGACGGTGGCTTAGCGTACGTTTCCGGGCACGGACCGGTAGGGGCGGATGGCACGTCGGTTTGCGGCAGGCTCGGCGAATCGCTGCAAAAAGAAGCCGGTTTCGAAGCCGCCCGCCGCACTGGCATCAACGTCATCCGCAGTTTGCGCGAGCAGTTCGGCAGCCTGGACGCAATCGAGCGGATCGTCAAAACGACCGGCTTCGTAAACGCCGCGCCCGATTTCAAAGATCACCCCGCGGTCATCAACGGCTTCAGCGAATTGATGCGCGACGTTTTCGGCCCGGAAGCAGGTATTGGCTCCCGAAGCGCAATCGGCGTGGCGTCGCTCCCCGGCGGCTGGGCCGTCGAAATCGAAGCCATATTCAAACTATCCGCCAAGTAGGCAGCGTCAAACTAGCCGCCAGGCAGGCAGTCCCCGGCTCTGCCAGGGGTTAAATCAACGCCGCGTTCAGGCACACCAAAAACCCCCGGCAGAGCCGGGGGCTACCTGCATTCCAGGAGTGGCAACTCCCGCTAGATACCTTCGTGATCGAACGCTTCGTTAGCGAGTATCACGACTTGGTGCCGGCTCCGGTCCATGTAAACGCCGAGCATGTATCCCAGCCCCAAATTCAAAAGTGCGATGATTGCGACGTACCAAACCATGAAAAGCTCACCCAGGGCCGGAAACTTCTAGACACAGCTTTAGTCTAGGTTACAAAACGCCGCGAATTCGGCTCACGACAGCCGCTGACGGACGTAGCGATTGTCCGGCTTCCGGATACTCGTGACCGGGGACGAATTTACTTCCTCAGCGGCGCCTGTGGATCCCGCTGGCGGGCTTCCAACGCGTGCACGAACCCCGGCGAAGCGTCACCGATCGTAATGATTTCGCTTTCGGCGCCAGGCGACTTCGGCCGCACGATAACAACGACTTCCGCCGACGTACTGCGCTTCATGATTTCATCAAACGATGCCTGTTCAGCGGCGCTCAAGTTTTGCGGCGCGGGAGATTTCGTTTCGGCGATCGCCGTCGGAGTCGTTCCAGCAGGCGGCGCTATGGGGTCGCTAGGTGCCTGCGCGCGAATGAGCGGAGCAGTGCCCGCAACGTCGCCCGGCTTCCCATTCTTGGCGTAAACGTCTTTCAAGCCGAGCCGATCAAGCTCGCCATGAACAGAGTCGAGCCCAGCGTACAACCCCTGCCTGCCTTCGTAGTCCGCGGCGTAGCAAACGCCAATCAACTGACCCTGCGTATTGAACAGTCCACCGCCGCTGCGGCCTTCTTCGGGAGCACCGCTGACCTCGATGTTCGACGGGCCAAGATAGTGGTCGAGTTCAATAACGCGCTGAGGCAGTAGAGTTGGATCTTTTCCATTGCTACAGCCAATCGTGGCAACCCGGTCGCCGTGTCCAATTTGCGTATGGTCTGGCGCGATCGGCACGACGGGAACTTGGCGATTGGGCTTAATGCTGATGAACGCCACATCGCGCTCCAAATCGAAACTGATGAGCGTCCCCGGGAACTGCTGGGATACTTGCAGGCCGTTCGGGCCGACGTCGAACATCTCGACCGTCATCGGGCCTTTGCCCTTGGAATCACGGAACAGATGACCGCACGTAAGAATCAAAGCCTCGCCGCTGCGGGAGTCGATGATCGTCCCCGTGCCGGATGACCGGCCTTGAGGGTCATCGACACGAATGCGAACCGTCGCGGCCATCAGATTCGGCGGAAAGTCGTTCGACGCGGTTTGACGAGCAGGAGCGTCACCCGGCGCTTGGCCCGCGCCCGTAATCGGAATTTGGATGGATCCAGGTTGTCGTCCTAGTGAAGGTGGTGCCGAGGCCGAGTTCGAACCAAGCTGCGGCGCCGGCCCTTGGGCCGTTGTTCTGAGCGCTGCGCCGGGATCGGGCGATTGGGTGCGCGTGCGACGCTGCTGCACCACGACGTCCTTCGCATGCTCGAACATCTGTTCGAGATCTTCGATGCTTGTCGCGCCGACCTTACGATCGACTTCGCGGCCATCGACGAGCATCACGAAGCACGGAATGCTGTGAACGTTAAACTGCTGCGACGTTTGAGAATCGCGCGTCGTGTCGATTTCCCGAATCGGGTAGCTCGCCTGCTCGAGCGCGTGCATCGTCGGCTTCATGCCCATGCACGGGCCACACTGCGGCGACCAGAAATCGAGCAACACGATTTCCGAATTCGCGCCGTAGGCCGTGAGGCTTAACGACGTAACTACCAGCGCGAGCGCCGCGGCTGCGGGGCACCGCCCGTAGGGTAGTCGGACCATCCGTCCCTCCTTGGAAGGTGTGGTCGGCATGCCGCCGTGGCGACGTCGGTCACCGCGAGGACATCACGCCTGGCCTGAAGATCGCAATTCACGCTGCCGGTTGATTAGCATCCTGCTAATCGCGGGGGTGGCAGAGGAATTCGGGTGCGAGCTGGGTCGGGCGCGTAAAGCGAACCAGTGGGTGTTGATTGGCGTCGGTATCGATACGGGCGATCCGGCGCTGGGGCGACACTTTCCACGACTTCCATGATTCGTACAAGGCCAGCTTGGCCGACCAACGAGCGAACGCACTCCCGAAGAGCGGGAGGGCGGGCTACAATGACGCGGCGAATGCCGACGGACATGCGTGCTAGCATGCGATTCGTCTCGGCTTTCCCGCAACAATCTCAATTTCACCGCAGAAAACTGCAGCTTTATTGTGCGACGCATTCTCGTTACTTCCGCCCTGCCCTACGCCAATGGCGACATCCACATCGGGCATTTGGTCGAGTACATCCAGACAGATATCTGGGTGCGGTTCCAAAAACTGATCGGGAACCGCTGCCTATATATGTGCGCGGATGACACACACGGCACGGCGGTGATGATAAGCGCCCGCAAAGCCGGTGTCACCGAGGCCGAATTTATTGCTCAAATGCAAGCTGCGCACGAGCGTGATTTCGCCGCGTTCGACATTCGCTTCGATAACTACGGCAGCACTAACAGCCCCGAAAATCGCATACTGTGTGAGCAAATCTGGACGTCAATTCGCGAAGCCGGCTTAGTGAAGTCCCGCGACATCGAGCAGCTCTTCGACCCGAAGGCCGGAACGTTTCTCGCCGATCGATTCGTGCGCGGAACCTGTCCCAACTGCAAATCGCCCGATCAGCCCGGCGACAATTGCAGCAAGTGTGGCCACCACTACAGCCCGACCGAGCTAATCGATCCGCGCAGCACGCTCAGCGATGCGACGCCCGAGCTTCGCAAAGCGCTCCACCTATTCATTGAATTGGAAAAACTGCACGCCTTTCTCGAAGACTGGACGCAAAGCGGCAAACATCTGCAGCCCGAGATCGCCAACTATTTGAAAGGGCATTTTCTCGGCGAGCCGCTACGCGATTGGGACATCTCGCGACCGGCGCCCTACTTCGGCTTCGAAATTCCCGATAGCCCCGGCAACTACTGGTACGTGTGGTTCGACGCGCCAATCGGTTACATGGCCTCGACGCAGCAATGGTGCGACCGCCACGGCGAGAAGCTCAACGATTGGTGGCGATCCAATGACTGCGAAATCCACCATTTCATCGGCAAAGACATTACCTACTTCCACACGCTCTTCTGGCCCGGAATGCTGAAGACGGCCGGTTACAGCCTGCCAGAGAAAGTCCACATCCACGGCTTCCTCACCGTGGATGGCGAGAAGATGTCGAAAAGCAAAGGCACGTTCGTCGCCGCGAAGACGTACCTGAAACATCTCGACCCGAGCTATCTGCGGTACTTCTACGCCACGAAGCTCTCTTCGCGAGTAGAGGATTTGGATCTCGTCATCGACGAGTTCGTAGCCAAGGTGAATACCGATCTCGTGAACAAGGTGGTCAACCTGGCGAGTCGCACAGCAAAGTTCGTCGAAAGCAGCGGGCTGTCGCCCACCTACCCCGACGACGGCGGCCTGTTTGCCGAGGCCGCCAAACTGGGCGCGGAAATTCGCGACGCCTACGAAGCCACCGATTACAGCCGGGCCGTGCGACTCATCGTCGGCCTGGCCGATCGGGCGAATCCGTACGTCGAAGATCGCAAACCGTGGGATCTCAAGAAAGACCCCGCCCGGGCGCGCGAGCTACAAGATGTCTGCACCGTCGCCCTGAATTTATTCCGACAAATCATCATTTATCTCTCTCCAGTGTTGCCGCGACTCGCTGAACAATCTGCTGACCTGCTCAGTGACCCAATCCAGCACTGGGACCAATCGCAACAACCGCTAGTTGGCACCCGCATCAACAAATTCAAGCACCTGCTCCAGCGAGTGGAAGAAAAGGACGTCCAAGCCATGATCGAAGACAGCAAACCCACCCCCGGCGAGTCCGCTTCAGCGGACCGGCAACCGGGCGCCGCATCCCAATGGAACGACTCCGGCGATTCACTCGCCGCCGAGCCCCTCGCCCCCGAGTGCACCATCGACGACTTCGCCAAAATCGACCTCCGCGTCGCCCGCGTGATCGCCGCCGAAGAAGTCCCCGAAGCCAAGAAGCTCATTAAGCTCACACTCAGCCTCGGCGGCGATACGACGAAAAACGTTTTCGCCGGGATCAAAGAAGCGTACAAGCCAGCCGATCTTGTCGGCAAATTGGTCGTCTGCGTCGCAAACCTCGCCCCTCGGAAGATGAAATTCGGGGTCAGCGAAGGAATGGTCACCGCCGCGAGCACCGAAGGCGCACCGCCAAGTGAAGTGTTTGTGATCACCGCCGACCAGGGCGCCGTGCCCGGGCAGCGCGTCCACTGAGCCGCGTCACGCTCCCGCCGTGACTTTGACATATCGCGACGTGCCTTTTAGAGTGAAGCCCGCAGTTTCAACGGTCCTGGAGCGAGCTTTTTATGCCTCGCGCACGCTTGCATCGATCGAGCGTTGTAGTCGGCGTCATCGCGGCGTGTTTGCTGGTGCTCCTCTGCGTGCCGGGTCGCATTTATGAGCTCTATCCGGGCAGCTCGATCAAGTTTGAGCACGGCTGGCCGCTTGTGTATCTGCGCCGCGAAACGGTGGTAACGCCGCCCACGGCAACGACGTTCAAAAATTATCGCAGCTCGCTCGATTCGCTTCCCATGGGCGGAATCCCGTGGCTGTCCGCAGACAACTGGCGGTTCTGGGAGGCCGCAGATTTTACCGATACTCCGAGAAGAGAATTCAGCCCCGTCGATCTCGCCTTCGACGCCCTCCTGCTTCTGCTGCTCCTGACCTCGATCGTGATCCTCTTCGAATACCGCCGCCGTCGGCGCGCAAGTATTCTCAGCTTCAGTCTGACCGACGGGTTTGTCGCTCTAACGCTCGCATGCTGCGCGCTCGGCTGGTTCGCCCTAATTAGAAACACCTTTCAGCGCGAAGTCGCCGCACAAGCCGCGCTTGAGGACGAAGACAGCCCCGGCAGTTGCGAAGAGGTATGCATTGCCCCCGCTTGGACCCGCTCGCTTGTCGGCGATCGATGGATGCCATTATTCATGTAACGTGCTGGCAAGATCGACGCCGGCGCGGACATCGTCAAGCTTCCCGTATTATGCGATGACATGCGGGCGTTACCCTACTCAACGGAGCTTGCGTTGTATGGCCCCATATTCGGCGATGGCCACTACCCCTACGCCCGCCTCAAAGTGATTCGCCAGCTACAGACGCTGTGCGTCGGCACTTATCCGCGTCTCGATGATCGCGATGTCCGAGAACTGAGCCAATTGAGCAGTCTAAAGAAGCTGATACTGCCCGAGGGCACAGCCACGCCGGAGATTATCGACCGGCTGCAAACGGCTCTACCGCGCTGTACGATAGTACAAGCCGACGCGGATTTATAAGTGCGGCGCGTGCCGCATACGCTTGACCAGCGCTGACCGTCTTAAGCAAGTCTCTGACGAATCTCCCCTTCGAAACCTTCCATGGGAAAGCTGAGCCATTTCGACGACGCCGGCGCCAGCCGCATGGTCAACGTCGGAGACAAACCCGTATCGAAACGCCTGGCCCGGGCGAGCGGCTTGGTGCACATGAACGCCACCACGCTGGCGCTCATTCTGGATAAGCGGCTCGCCAAAGGCGACGTGCTCGAAATCAGCCGAGTCGCCGGAATCATGGCCGCCAAGCGCACGGCAGAGTTGATCCCGCTATGCCACTCTTTACCGCTGGACTCCGTCACGATCGACTTCTCACCGATCGATGAGCAAACGCTCCGCATTGAGGCCACGGCCGAAATCGAAGCCAAAACTGGCGTCGAAATGGAAGCTCTAACCGCCGTCAGCGTCGCCGCGCTCACGATTTACGACATGTGCAAATCTGTCGACCGCGGCATCACGGTCGGCACCATCCAGCTCGAAGAGAAATCGGGCGGCCGCAGCGGTCATTGGCGGCGCGACGCGGCAAAATAGCCAGAGTGCAACGCACTTCGGATCCTCCGCGATCACGTTATTCGACGTTCTCCGCTTCGCGCGCAATCCTCTCCGCCAGCTCGGATGAGTTCACTTCGTGTGCGACATCCACGAACCGGCACTCGCTAAGACTCCGAAACCACGTGCCCTGCCGTTTCGCGAACCGCCGCGTGTGGTAAATGATTCGCGACACCATTTCGTCGTGGCCATATTCGCCGTTTAGAAACGCAATCGCTTCGTTGTAGCCCACCGCTTGTCGCGCGGTGCGGCTAAGATCATGCCCGTTCTGGATCAGACCGCGGACTTCATCGACGAGCCCCGCATCGACCATCGCTCGGACCCGCGATTCAATCCGCCGATGCAACTCTTCCCGCTGCCGTCGCAGCACGAACACGCGGCACTCGTCGGCCGCCATGCCATCTTCAAACTGAAGCTGCTGATGGCTTAACGGCTCGCCGGTCGCGCGGAAAACTTCCAGCGCACGTATCAGGCGTCTCGTGTCGTTCGGATGTATGTTCGATGCCGCGATCGGATCGACCTGCGCGAGCCGATCGAACAATGCCTGGCTACCCACATGCTCCAACTCCGCCTCAATTTCGCGGCGTAGATTCCAATTCGCAGGCGGCCCCTCGAAAAGCCCTCGCAACAGACTCTTCAAATAAAGCGGTGTCCCTCCGACAAAAAGTGGTTCCTTTCCCCGGGCGCGAATGTCCGCCACCACCGCTGCCACCGCATCCACGTATTGGGCTACGCTGTACTCCTCCGTCGGGTCAACAATGTCGATCAGATGGTGCGGCACCAATTTGCGAATCTCTCGCGAAGGCTTCGCGGTGCCAATATCCATCCCGCGATAAATCGCCATCGAATCGAGCGAGATGATCTCCGCACCAAGGCGTTGGGCCAGCGCGACGCCAATAGCCGTCTTCCCCGCGGCGGTCGCCCCCGTAAGAAACCAGCAATCGTGAAAAGTCGTTGTCATAGGCCGGACGAACTTCGAGGCAACATGGAAATGCGGTCTCGCTTGCGGCATCGCCTTTCGCTACCTAAACTGTGACCAAGACTATTGTTGTGACCGAAGCTTTGGTTGGGAATACGACACCTTATGAGTAGCGCTGCTCCACTTGAAAAACTGGAACGAACGATCGCCTCTCGGGCCGCAAAGCCGAACGAAAAATCGTACACGAGCCAACTCCTGGCCGGCGGCCTCGAAAAGATTGGGGCCAAAATCACCGAGGAGGCCGGCGAGGTCGTTGAGGCTGCCGGCGAATCCGGTGACGCCGGACGCGAGCACTTTATCCGCGAAGTAGGCGACCTCATTTACCACCTGCTGGTGCTGATGCAGCATCGCAAATGCACGCTGGCCGACCTCGAGTCCGAACTCGCCCGCCGCTTCGGTGTCTCTGGTCTGTCAGAAAAAGCATCGCGTAAATCGAACGCTCAGGCAGAGAAAACCTCGCAAAAGCCGTCCTCAACAGCGACAAAATCTCGTGCGCCACGCAAGAAGCCGACAGCCAAACCGAAAGCAAAAGCGAAGGTAAAATCAAAAACCAAACGCTAACCCCGCTTGGCAGTATCGACCCATGACCGAGAACCTTCGCATTGGCATCCCGAGCAAAGGCCGCCTCGCCGAGATGGCCTCGCAGTTGCTTGTCGAAGCGGGCCTGAAATTCCGCCGCCAAGACCGCAGCTTGTTCGCCCGCGTTCGCGACATGCCGATCGAGGTCACGTTCCTGCGTACCGACGACATCCCCGTGTTGTGCGCCGAGGGCGCAATCGACATGGGGATCACCGGGGGCGACCTGATCGAAGAGACGGGCGTCGAGCTAACAACGCGATTGCCGTTAGGAATGGGCAACTGGCGGCTCTCGATATGCGTCCCCGACGATAGCTCCATCAAGAAGCCAACTGATTTGGCAAACCGCCGCATTGCCACAAGCTTTCCTCACGTCACTCAAACGTATCTCGAGCGGCATAAGATTACTGCCCACATCGTGCAATTGACGGGCTCCGTAGAAGTGATGATCACGCTCGGAATTGCCGACGCGATCGTCGATCTCGTCGAAACAGGCAGCACGCTCGCGGCGAATCGATTGGTCGTGTTAGACGACTTGGGCCGCTACGAAGCCGTCCTCGTGCAAAACAAAACGACGCCCCACACGCAATTGGCCGATCGCGTGGTCCGCCGCCTCGAAGGCATCGTGATCGCCCGTAGCTACTCGCTCCTGGAATACAACGTGCCAGAAGCCAAACTCCGCGAAGCGGAAAAAATCACCCCCGGTTTCGAGTCTCCGACCATCAGCAAACTCGAAGAATCCGGCTGGTTCGCCGTCCGCGCCATGGTGAAGCGCAGCCAAGTGATCGAAATCATGGAGCAATTAGACGCCCTCGGTGCCACGGCGATCCTGGAAACTGCCATCACCAATTGCAGACTCTAAGGCAGATCCCGATAGTGATTGCTAGCGTCGCTTTCACGATTGCAATTTCTCATTGCCGGTCGCTTCGTAGTTAGCTAAACTTCGCCGCTTTTCTACCTCCTCGTCTGCCACTCGGCCAATTTCGCCTGTGCGCTGTTCGCGTCGTGATCACGATCGCTCTCGACACCCTTGCGCTCGCGCTGCGCGCTGTGGCCTTATCCTGCTACTGCTTCTTACCGGCTGCGTCTCAGTCGACAAACGGCTCGCCCCCTCCAACTTCCGCGATTGGACGCCCGAGCAAGCAGTGTTGCCCACAGCCGAATTCAACGGCAATCAGGTCACGGTGCGCAACGTTCGCAACTGCAAGTACTTCGCGAACGACGTTTACATGGTCGACTACTACGACAAACCGATCGATTTAAGTCGCGTGCGCGGCGCCGACTACATCGTCGTGCCGTTCGACGGCGCACCCGCAATCGCCCACTGCATGCTAAGCTTCCAGCTCGACAACCCCGGCGGCCAGCCCGAGCATTTAGCCGTCAGCGTAGAAACACGCAAAGAGCGGAACGAAAAATACAATCCGCTCGCCGGCAGCTTCAATCAATATGAGCTTATCTACGTAGTGGCCGATGAGCGCGATGTGATCCAATTTCGCAGCGTATACAACGGCGAGCACGTCTATCTGTACCACACCACCGCTACTCCCGACGCCGCCCGAGAGCTGTTGGTTGACATTCTGAACCGCGTAAACAAACTCGCGAAGGAGCCCGAGTTTTACGACACGCTCACGAACAACTGCACATCGAACATTGTGCAGCACGTGAATCGCATTCACCCGAACCGCATTTCGATTGACTACCGCACACTGCTTCCCGGCTATTCCGATCAGCTGGCATACGAAGATGGCCTCATCGAGCACCACGGCACATTCGCCGAGACCAAACAGCAGGCATACGTGAACGACCTCGCCCAGCGATACGCCGGCCGCGAGGATTTCTCAGAGGAAATTCGCCGTCGGTAATTCCTACCGTTTTCACTCCAATATAAAAAATAGTTTATCGTTTTGACCCGTCGCCGCTCGATCGACTATATTCATCGTAGATGGAGGTCGGCATGAGACGCGCGTTCACCCTCGTTGAAATTCTTGTAGTCATCGCGATCATCGGCGTTTTGGTAGCGCTGTTGCTCCCCGCCGTGCAAGCCGCCCGCGAATCGGCGCGTCGCATGCAATGCCAAAACAATCTGAAGCAGATCGGCGTCGCGCTTTTGAACTACGAATCGAATCACAAAGTATTTCCCTCCGGATACATCTCCGACATCGATTCGAATAACAACGACACTGGCCCCGGTTGGGGCTGGGCCGCGCTCATTCTCCCGCAAATGGAAGAGAGTGGCATCTACGACATGATCCACCAAAATTTGCCGATCGAAGACCCGGCGAATAAGGACGTGCGCCTGTTCTCGATCGTTTCTTATCTCTGTCCCACCGAAGATTTTCGCCGCACCTGGACCGCCAAGTCGAGCGGCGGCACCGCAATTTGTGAAGTTGCCGAGTCCAACTACGTCGGCGTTTACGGCACCGGCGAACCCGGCTCCGACGGCGACGGCATTTTCTTCCGCAACAGTAAAGTGACAGTGAAAGACATTACGGATGGCACCAGCAAAACCCTAGCCGTCGGCGAGCGAACTCATCAACTCGGCCCCGCGACGTGGGTCGGCTCAGTGACCGGCGCCGCACTCTTTCCACAAGATGAAAACGACCAGTCTCAAGCCGTCACGGAAGGCGGCCCCGGCATGACACTCGGCCACGCCGGTGAAAACGCAACCCCTGGCTCGCCCGGTCAAGACATTAACCAGTTCTACAGCCTGCACGGCAGCGGCGCACACTTCCTGTTCGCCGACGGTCACGTGTCGTTCATTCGCTCCGACATAAACTACGACACCTATCAGGCCCTGGCCACGCGCGCAGGCGGCGAAACGATCTCGGAAACTTACTGATGCGACGCCTCCTTTCATTTGCGCTGAGCGTGGCGGTCGTTGGTTGCGGCAAACCCGCCGTCACGCAAATCAAAGCCAATGTGCCCATCGACCAAGTACCCGCGGCCGTGCTAAAAACCGCCCACGCGAAAGATCCCAGCGTTCGGTTTAACGACGCGATCAAGCGCGCCGACGGCGTCTACGAGGTACAGGGCAAAAACGCCAAGGGAAAGTTAATTCGAGTAGAAGTCAAAGAGTCGGGCGAGTTCGTGAAATTCGGCTAGCCACCGAGCGGCGTTATTCACCAATAATCTTCACCAGCACCCGCTTCTTCCGTCGGCCGTCGAATTCGTAGTAAAAAATGTGCTCCCACGGCCCAAGGTGCAGCTTTCCCTCGGTGATCGCGACGACTACTTCGCGCCCCATAATCTGACGCTTGTGGTGAGCATCCGCATTGTCTTCCCCAGTTCGATTGTGCTGATACCGTTCCGGCGAAGGATCAAACGGCGCCAGTTCCTCCAACCATTTGTCATAGTCGTGATGTAGCCCAGACTCGTTGTCATTAATGAACACGCTAGCCGTGATGTGCATCGCGTTAACGAGCACAAGTCCATCCTGCACACCGCTCTCCGCGACAAGCCGCTCCACATCGCGGTGAATCGATACGATCGCCCGCCGTTGAGGGACATTCATCCACAGTTCTTTGGTCAGAGTTTTCATACAGGGCATTCTATTAGCCCAGCCAGGCGCTAAGTAGATGCGGTTTGACAAACGGGTGTGTACAATACCCCCATCTCGAATTATGCGTTTACACGGACGCATTCACGTATTGCTTAGAACAAATTGAGGGGATGAGCTAATGCAACGAACGACTATTGCTGTAGGACTTCTCAATGCTGTTTCAATTCTGATACTGAGCGGCCCAAGTGCGTCCGCTCAAACCGTTGCGATCGTGAGCACGAATCGGGGTTGGTACACGGAAACAGGAATTCATCTCGACGGCACCAATTACATCACGGGCGATCATCACAGTACGGGCTGCAGCCCGTGTCAATCTGATTTTCGCAGCTACTTCGTTTTTGATTTAACAAACTACCCGGTCCCATTCGCTTCGGCAAAACTTGCGCTCAACGAGCCGGCAACCGGCTATAAGAGCCCTGACCCAAGCGAAACCTATGAACTCCACGATGTCACCACGCCAATCTCCACGCTCACGTTCGGAGGCGGCGTCGCGGCCCACACCGATCTCGGGACCGGCATCGTCTACGGTAGTCGCGTAATTAACTCGACAGAAGTTGGTACGTTGGAGATCAACCTCAACCCTGCCGCGATTGCTGCACTCAATTCTGCCCGCGGAGGGTTCTTTGCCATCGGTGGATCGCTAACCACGCTCGACAATATCCAAAACGAAGAACGCATCTTCGCGGCCACGCAAGACCCTCCCATTGTTGCCGAGCTACGAGTGACTCTGGTGCCAGAGCCCGCAACGCTGCTCTTTGCCGCTGTTTTCGCCGGCTCGCTGTATATGCGGCGACCACCACGCCGCGCTGCCCTCGCAAATCGCCACTTCACCAATACGAAGTTGTAGTCGACCGATTCGCTTACAAACCGCTCGCACGCAGTTCCACCGGCACATCGCGAAGTGCCTCATCCGGCAGCACAAACGAGCTGCCCACCAGTTCCGCGTTGTCGTTGATGAGATCCGGGAATCGAATCCCGGGCAGCAACGCGACGGCAAAAACTTCTTGCACCGCTTCCTCGAACTTCAGAAATGCCACGACCTGCCCGCGCTGTGTGTCGACAACCCACACGCCGCAGGTTCGGTCAGCCTCTTGCAAGCGCTCCGTGATTTGAATGCCGCTGAATACCGCGGTCTCACGAACTTGTGAAAGGCCGATAAACGCGAGGTTGCCGACCATCTCCATGCCGCGCGTGAAACCATCGAGCCGCACGATCGGTTCGTACCGCCCGCTGTTCAAATCGACAAATCCAAGACTGCCGGTTCCCGATTCGAGCAGCCACAACTTTCCGCCGTGCCAGCGCGGCGAGTGAGGCATCGAAAGGCCGCTCGTGATGATCTCCTGCGTCTCGATATCAAGCAGAATGCCGCCGCTCTTTTTATTCTCGCGCCAACCGCCGCCTGTATCGGTCGCACCAAGTGCCGTCGCCCACGTCGGCCGGCCATCTTTCAGACCCAGCCCGTTGAGATGACACCGGTCATCCGGCGTCAATTGCGAAATAAACTTCGGCCGCCAAACCGGCGCAAAGCTATGCTCCGGGTCGTGCGTGGCAAGGCATGAAAATCGCGTGTTGACGAACCAGAGCTGCTCGTCGACATAAGCCATCTCATGAATTTGAATATCGCCCGTAACATGAGCCGAGCGCGGCAGATAGCAAGCATCGTGCTTGCCCTGCGGTTCCAGTTTCGCGGCAACTGCCGGCACATTGCGGAACTCCCAAACATCCACCGCGGTCCCAATCGCCAGACGACCCGGGGCGACGGCCAACCCCATCGGCTTGTTGAACGCCCGAAAGTGCGTGTTAATGACGCCGCCGTCGGAACGCACGACCACCAGCTTCCCCGCCTGATACGTAGTGACGAGCAGCGAACTTCCCAACTGATCGAGAATCGCCGGGAAGTTGCTCGTGTGCACGCTGCGCAGCGGCGATGGCCCTGCATCGGTCGCTGGCTCGCCGTTGGATGCGTCACTGCTCATACGGCATGAGTATAGCTTCGGCTTCAACGCCGGCGACGGAAATGAACTTGCCTTCGGCGATCGCTTCCCCCAACGCCGTCACCCGTCGGAAATAATAGTTCGACGGCCGCCGGCCAAGCAACTTCTGCTGCATATTTTCGCACAGTAAATCAGCCGCGTCTTGCACCAGAGGGTCGCTACTCCGCGCCCCGTACAAACTCGTGGTCAGTATTGTAATCACATCCTGGCACCGCAGCGAAAGCTCCGCCATGCGACATTGCCGGTCCGCCAACTTCAATTGAAAGCGGCTCATCGTGCCCGATATTTCCAATGCCATCCGCTGCAACCGCTCGCAAGCAAATTCCGCATGCTCATGCAGCGACTTCGACATCTGCGGCAAATTTGGCTTCGCGAGCGGCGTCAATCGTTTGCCCGCGACCCACTTCATATACGGCAACGCCACGCCCTTCAGCGCCCACATGTGCGCCGGATTAAGCGGATTCGGCTGCCGAATGCCCGCCGCCGCCAGCGTTTTTCCGATCGGCTCGAAATACGTCTTGCCATGATGCTTCACGAGAGATTTGAAAAAGCCCATCCCCAGCATTTCGCCTTCGCCCTCGTAAACGCACGGGGCGAGGTACTCGTGAATGTTATCGCCGAAACTGTGACCATGCAGGAACGACCGCCCGCCGTGCGTCTTCATAAAGTATTCAATGGCCGCGTGCTTCTGCGCCTCGCTGCCAAAAATCTTCGCGACGATGCACTCCATTTCGCCACGATAACCCCGGTCGATTAGCCCAGCGCACCACGCCACCAGCGCGTCGCACGCGACGATGAGCCCGGCAATCTCGCCAAGCCGACGCTGAACGAGCTCGCGCGAAGCAATCTCAGCCCCATACGTGCGGCGAAATCTCGCCCACGGAATAATACTCGCCATCATGAGCCGCATCGTCCCCGCCGCATTCGCGCACAGGGCGACGCGTCCGAGATTCAAACCATGATAAGCAATCGTCAGCCCGTCCCCGCGCGGAGCCGCGAGCAGGTTCGCCGCCGGCACGCGAAAATCGCGAAAGATGATCCCGCGGTTATATGTATGTTTGAGCGCCCAAAGCCCATATTTCCGAAGTTGGAAGTGCTCGTTCTCCTCCGCCGGCAGTTCTACGATCAGCACCGCAGGCTTACCTTCGATCAGGCACACCAACCCAATCGTCCGTCCCGGCACCACGTTGGTAATGAACAACTTCTCGCCGTTCACAATGTACTCATCACCCTCAAGCCGCGCCGTCGTTCGCAACGCGGTTAAATCGCTTCCCGCACAAGGTTCCGTCAGCGCGAACGCGCTCAACCGCGAGCCATCAGCGAGCCCAGGCAGAAATCGCTGCTTTTGCTCCGGGCTGCCGAACGTCCGCACAGGATCCACCGCCCCGATGCATCCATGCACCGACGCAAGCCCCGCCACAGTCGGATCAACAAGCGCCATCCGCGTGAGAAACGGCGCGAACGAACTGAACGGAGCGCCCGAACCACCGTGCTCTTTGCCAACCAGCAGACCCCAATACCCGGCCGCCCCTAAATCGGCCAGTACCCCTTCCGCAATCTTCCCTTCGTCGTTGCGCAGCGTCCCGGCCGCCTTATGACGCTGGACAACCGCCACTGAGTCGTCCATCACGCGCTGCACGTCCGGCGGCGTCACCGGCGGCGTGCTCTGAAACAGCTCGACCGGCACCCCCCGATCCCAAACCGCCCGATGCGCCGGGCTATTCACCGTTTGATATTGTGGTGCAAACAGCGCTTCGACCTGATCGTCGGCCGTATCAATCGCCCCGGTCCGCCGCGCCTCATCCGCGCTCTTGCCGCCCAGCGCGAGCGCCGTTTCGGCAAATGATTTTCCTTCGTGCCCACTCGACGGCGGCGACTCGATAGTCATTGCGAATCCTTTTATTTTCGCGCGGGAATCTATTCCATTATACGTCAGCCGACGGCCCGCGGTTGTTGCCTCAAGGCCCACAGCCTATCATGGTTCTCCACCACCGCCCATGCGGTTTTCAACGTGCGATTTAGATCCGCTCACAGGTCCAAATTAATAAAACTAACCACGGAGACACGGAGGACACAGAGAAAGACAATTCGCTTCAGACAGGATTTACATGATTCACAGGATGTCGGATTCGATATATATCTCCTGTCGATCTTGTTAGTCCTGTCAAGATTCTTTCTTCTCCGTGTCCTCCGTGCCTCCGTGGTTATATTCCATTCTTCGTTCGGAATTCAGCCATGCACGACCCACGAATCGACCAGCTCGCCAACGTCCTTCTCGACCACAGTTGCCAAATTAAAAAAGGCGAGCGCGTCTTCATCGAAGCTTTCGATCTGCCCGAGCCGACACTCGTCTGCCAACTCGTCGAAGGTGCCGCCAAACGCGGCGCCAGCGCCGTCGTCAGTTGGAAGTCGAACGAGATTCTTCGCTCGCTCTACAAATCGGGCACCGACGAATCGATGAAGTTCATCGGCGAGCTCGACTTGGCTCGCATGCAGAAAATGGCGGCCTACATCGGCATCCGCGGAGCCGCCAACAGTAGCCAGTTCGCGGACGTCCCCCAACCCAAAATGGACCTCTACCAGAAGCATTGGTGGAAGCCGGTCGCCGACTACCGCGTTGGCAAAACGAAGTGGGTCGTCCTCCGCTACCCCACCGATTCATTCGCTCAAGCCGCCAACATGAGCACCGCCGCCTTCGAAGATTTTTACTTTGACGTCTGCACCGCCGACTACGCCGCCATGGCCAAGGCCCAACAGCCGCTCGTCGCCCGCATGCAGAAAGCCGACCGCATCCGCATCGTCGCCCCCGGCACGGAACTCGAATTCTCAATCAAGGGAATTCCGATCATCCCCTGCGCCGGCGATCGCAACATCCCGGATGGCGAAGTCTTCACCGCCCCCGTCCGCGACAGCATCAACGGCCACATCCGCTTCAACACGCAGTCGCGCTACCAAGGCACGGTCTACGAAAACGTCGAGTTCGAATTCAAAAACGGCAAAATCGTCGACGCCAAAGCCAACGATACTGAAAAGATCAACTCGATCCTCGATTCCGACGAAGGCGCCCGCTACTGCGGCGAATGGGCAATCGGCGTCAACAATCGTGTCCGCCACCCAATGCTCGACACGCTCTTTGACGAAAAAATCGGCGGCTCGTTCCATCTCACCCCCGGCCAGGCCTACGAAATCGCCGACAACGGCAACCGCAGCCGCATCCATTGGGACCTCGTCCTCATCCAGCGCCCCGACTACGGCGGCGGCGAAATCTGGTTCGATGGCGAGCTCCTCCGCAAAGACGGCCGCTTCCTTCCCGCCGATCTGCAAGGACTCAACGAAGGCCTCTAGCGATTGCGCAAATGCATCAGCGTGCTAATCAACGCCAGCATCGCTTCGGTCAATAACGCCAGCGGCACGCGATAGCGAGACTCACGCGCGCAACTTTTTTCAAACTGACCGATCAAATCGTGCCGCATCGTCTCGCTTTTGCTCTCGAGCGAAGCCCATCGCTCAATCGCATCTCGCCCCCCTCGGCGCGCAATTCCAGAATAGGGATGCCAAACGTCCATGACGCCGCCCGCGGCCTAAGAATTTGAGAAGGGATGCAACGACAAAACTCACGCCGAAGAGACAGAGCGCACCCCCCAAGGTTCGCGGCCCAGAACCAAAAAAGACACAAAGGGACGCACTCAGACAGCCCAGGGCAAAGCCCCGGGTAGAAATCTCACAACCCTTCGCGCCTAATCGGCTTCCGAAAAATAGTTCTTCCGCGCATACACCCGCACATAATCAATGTCGTGATACTGCGGAAAAACGGTCGACTCGTCCGGATCGCCCGGCCAAGCCCCGCCCACTGCCGTGTTCAAAATTAAGTAGTGCGGCGTATGAGGAATCCCCACGTTGGTCTTGTGAATTTGCTCCCCATCAATGAACCACGCGATCTGCCCCGGCTCCCATTCAAGCACGTAGTTGTGAAAGTCTTGCGTAAAATCCTTGCTCCCTCGGTACGTCCCCGAGCTGGACTTCTTCTCGCCGTCGAACGTGTAGTAATGCAGCGTGCCGTAGAGCACGTTCTTTTCGTGCCCCAGGAATTCCATGATGTCAATTTCACTGTACCACGGCCGATCCTCCGGAATTGTTCGCTCCTTGCCCGCCGCAACCGTGTCGGCCATCAACCGCTCCATGGCCCAGTCGCGGTTCTGCGGGTACAGCCAGTACGCCGGCCACACCCCCTTACCGCCAGGCAACCGACCACGAATTTCAAACCGCCCATACACGGGCGAGAACTTGCCGCTTGTATCCACGCGGCCGCTCGTGAAGTGCTGCGAACCAAAGTCGCGCTTCCGGCTGCGTAGCCGCAAGCACCCATCCTGCACATACACTTCATCAGGCAGATAGTACTGCAGTTCGTTGTGTTTGCTTTGCTCTCGCGTTAGCACGTTCCACTTCTTAGGCGAGAGCTCCTTCTCATTAAACTCATCCTGCCAGACGAGTTCCCAACCATTCGATTTGGGAGGTTGCGGTTCGTCGCCGAAAGCCGTGGAACCAACCGACGCGAGAACGAGGCACGTGAGCAATTCGTAGCGCATGTCCAGACCCGCGAGAGTGATTTAATAGAACGATCCCGTTCTAGTCACCACGAGAACACGGTTCAAGTCCGCCGGAGCATTCGAACGCCAACGGCGTTCCACAACAAAGCCCAAGGTTTGATCACATCCGTGATCGAACCCTGGGTCTCCGTCCCGATATTCTTTCCTTGAACCTCAACGGGGTTCCGCATTCGCCCTTAGGTGGCGGCACGGCACCGGAACGCGCTATCCTATTCGTGCCCCAATGATGAACTGTCCATTTCTGAACCTTCGTCCTGCCACAAAGAAGTTTTCTTTGGCTTTTCCATTACGGACAGGAAAAACCAACACAATGCCATAATCACAAGCGCGCCGCCAACTACCCACCAGTAACTGAGATGACTCTCAGTCTCGTCAGCGTTGGCCAGAAGGAGGCCTTGAACGAGTAGTCTCATACTTCTGATTCTACCGAGCACAAAAAAGTCCGCCACGCGGCCGAGGAAGTCGGCGCGTCGGATTTATTTATTTCTCGGGCCACAAGAGCGCACATATTTTCAAAACTAACCACATGGCGAGCAGAACAAAACCAATGACAGCATGCCCCGCGCACATGGCTATGAACCAAGCCGAGACTGCGACGGCGGCAAAAATGTCTAATTGTCCAATCTTCTTAGCTGTCGCGCCACCCTCTCCCTCAGTTGGCATGCTTCTCTCATTTTTTTGTTGAAATTGTGCCACAACCTATGCTAAGCTCCGCCTCGCGGTACTGTACATATGTTCTGAACTTCCATCCAAGGCAGTATCGCGGCTAGTTCCCTGAGCTGCCTGACGCTAGCCACCAGTTCGTACCTTCAGCACATCATTTTTGTACCGAAACCACGCCCCAGCGCACTTCAAAATCTCAAAAACCCATGGATAATGTCTTCCCCATCCGTGAAAACCACCGGCTTTTCCAGGCCGAGCGAACGTCGCGGGCGGACTTTATTCCCGAATTTTGTACTAAAAAATCGAGTTGCGCGCACAGACCCAGACGCGCAGATAAGAAAACCGAAGCACCAAAACAACTTACGAGCACCGAGCTCGATTTCGGCGAGTCTCAATATTCACAATATTCGAAATTACTTCACCCGCCGCCCGCCGAGCTACTCCGCCTCAAGCTCTTCCCACCGCGCATACGCCGCATCAAGCTGTTGCTGCAAGTCCTTCGCCTCGCCCTGCCGCCGCGCGATCTCCGCCGTCGGCTGCTTGTAGAAATCCGCGTCGGCCATCGCCTCGTGCAGCTCCGCCAGCTTCGCGTCCAACTCCTCAATCTTCTTCGGCAGCAACTCCAACTCCCGCTTCTCACGAAACGCCAGCTTCCGCTTACCTATGGCCGGTTGGCCTACGGCCACTGCTCCCGCCCCCTTCGCTTTGCGAACTGGCGCCTCACCCTTCCCATCCGCTTCAGCCGACTTCCCCCGCTGCCGCACCCAATCGTCATACCCGCCCACATACTCGCGCACGCCGCCCGGCTCGAACGCGATCGTGCTCGTCACCACATTATTAAGAAACTCTCGGTCATGGCTCACGAGCAGCACGGTCCCATCGAACTCGACCAGCCGCTCTTCCAGCAGCTCCAGCGTTTCCGCATCGAGGTCGTTCGTCGGCTCATCGAGCACGAGCACATTCGCCGGCTTGGTGAACAGCCGCGCGAGCAACAGCCGATTCCGCTCCCCTCCCGACAGAAACCGCACGGCAGTCCGAGCCCGATCGGGCGTGAACAAAAAATCCTGCAGGTACCCGAGTACATGCCGCGAGTTCCCCCCAATCGAAACGGTCTCGCCGCCAAGGCCCAGGTTCTCCTGCACCGTCGCCTCGTCATCAAGCTGCTGGCGCAGCTGATCGAAATACGCGATCTGCAAGTTCGTCCCCAGCCGCACCTTGCCCGACTGCGGCTCAAGCTGCCCCAACAGCAATCGCAGCAGCGTGGTTTTCCCAACCCCGTTCGGCCCGACGAGTCCGATCTTATCGCCACGCATGACGGTCGTCGAAAAATCTCGCACGATCTCGCGCGGCCCATACGCGAACGAAATGTCTTGCACCTTCGCGACAAGCGCCCCGCTCCGCTCCGCCGACTGAATATCGAGCTTCGCTTTCCCCACGACGTCCCGCCGCTCGCTTCGCACCACGCGCAATTTCTTGAGCGCCTTCACTCGCCCTTCGTTCCGCGTCCGCCGCGCCTTGATCCCCTGCCGCAGCCAGGCCTCCTCCTGGGCCAGCTTCTTATCGAACAGCGCGTTCTGCTTCTCCTCCGCCGCGAGCGCCGCTTCCTTCCGCACCAGGAACGTGTCGTAGTCGCACGACCAATCGAACAGCCGCCCGCGGTCGAGCTCGATGATCCGCGTCGCCAGCCGCCGCAAGAACGCCCGATCGTGCGTTACGAATATGAGCGTCGTCGGCCAACGCAGCAAAAAATCTTCCAACCAACGAATGGCGTCAATATCCAAATGGTTCGTCGGCTCATCGAGCAGCAGTACATCCGGCTCTGCGACCAACGCCCGCGCGAGCAGCACCCGACGCTTCATGCCGGAAGACAGCGTGCCCGTTTCGAGCTCGCCATCGAGCCCCATCTGCGTGAGCAGCCGCTCCACCCGCTGCTGCGACTGCCACAGATGCGCATCATCAAGCTCCGCCGCCGGCAGCCCGTGCAACACGACATCGTGAATGTTGCCCGCCAAATCGCTCGGCACCTCCTGCGGCAACAGCGAAATCCTTGCGCCGGGCGACGTCACACGAGCGCCATCATCGGGTGCGATTTCTCCCACGAGGAGCCGCATGAGCGTCGTCTTGCCCGACCCATTACGCCCCAGCAACCCAATCCGCTGCCCCGTTTCGATCTGACAGGTCACTTCATCGAGCAACACCGGCCCACGAAACCCGATCGAAACTTCATTAAGTTGAACCAGCGGCGGCATAGCAAACGAACATCAAGTGGGTCGCAACAACAGGCGGCCCATTCTACGCGTAAGTGCGTCACGAAGGCAGTGCGAAAGAAACAGCAAATGCCGCGATTCCAACGGCTAGATGCCCCCCGGTGCAATCCGCTACAATACCGTGCTACCCATTCCGCTCCCTTAGCTCAACTGGCAGAGCAACTGACTCTTAATAGAAGCGGTGATTTTTCTATGAGCAGTCCAAATATCGGAATTTGCCGTAATTTCTAGGGGCAAACAAATTTCGAGCTTGCTTTCGAAAACGCATACAAAAGCTCGAAAACATCCGAATTCAGGTGTCATGACACCCGGTATCGGGTGTCATATTTAGACCCGATTCTTCGACGTGCTTTATTCATTGGAAGGTATCTTTTGATTTGAGCGATCTTCGCGCAATCGCATAGCGCCGTTGTTCATCTGTCCATTCTTTTTCTGGGTAGCGCATACGCATCAGAATCGTTTCACGAATGTCACAGGGAGTACGCACCGGTATGGCTGTAAATCATGAATCGAATTTATGGCTAATTTTTGTGGCGTCCCGCTTGGCGCAGTGGTCGGCTGCGCGATACCGCTTCACACTTGAGAAATTCAAAGCCGTTTGTTGAGCCGCCGGAGATACAGACTCGCAACCTGAGAATACAGGGGGCCGCAGGAAACTCCTGGTCGGGAAGTAAGATCAACTGTGCTACTTGTGACTCGTCGGAATTGCATGAGCCTTGCGGGCGACGCGTAGTCTGGCACTGCTCCGCGTTTCGACCCAGAGGACGAACTGCATTTGAAGATCGTTCCTTCAAGCGGTGGTTTGATGACAAGTAACATGCATTGATGACTTACTGAGACTTTTTTGTGCACCCCAGGGGCACCAAAGACATCGGTCGGATGCCGCTAGAATAAATATAAGTAGCGGTACCGGTTCAGTGACGGACCTTTGTTTCGCGCGCATGGCCGCTATGTGCGGGTTGGCCGTGGTGTTCAGCTTGCGCTTATGATTCCGCGCCTGTGATTTGCAACGCGTGCGGCATTAACGCCTCCTCTTGGGTAGGCCAGTCACTCAGCAGCAGTCGCCAACGAACAGCCTTCGCCAATAAATTTACCGATCGCACGTCCAGTTTTGTCCTTGAATCGTGCGCGTGGGGTTCCGCAAACGTCGCTTGCGATCGCTCAGCTTACTGGTTTCGTTTTACCGGTTCGGTTAGATGCAAAGCCGTATACCAAGGTTTTTCTATGGCGGCCTGAAATTAGGCTTGCGCTGCCGGCACTGCCGACAGTGGCCAATTAGGCGCATCGAGGCGGGCTAAACCGCGTGACGCTAGGTACGGCCGAACTTCGATACAGATAGATAGGCATGGAGTGCCGACCGGGGCGTATTGAATGCGCCGCCTGACATGTCGGACGCCGCGATTGGCCTAGCCAGGTCGCCGGTGACTTTTAACTAAGAGGTTTTCATGCCCTTCTTCCTGATCCCATTCGCGCTCGGACTCAGTTTCTTCTTGATTTGGGGCCTCATCGGCGGAATGGTCTTCCACGACGCGCAGCTAGAGTTCGACGCGGGCATAGCATTCGGTCATTTCCGCCAGTTCGCGACGTCCGGCTAGAGAGCCAATTGACCGCGTAATAGCAGTTATGCGGTTAGCCCACAACTTAACTGCAAGTCGCGGCGCGGTATTTGCGTTCAGGTCTCGCGCGGTTTGCCATGCGAGGGTGCAAAAATGAAAATCAACGACTCCGTCGTAGCGTATTACTGGCGATTGCGTATAAACGTATACGCCCGCTCGATCGCGCGACAGATAATCACTCAGTTAAAACATGACGTTTCTCATAAATACGGGCCTCGAATACCTATTGGTGAAGACAGTGAGCGATATCTTGAATCTCGAGCCGTCCACCTCACTCAACCGCTGGTCGACAAGGTTATGTGTGACAACCCGCAGATTCCAAACGTTCTAGGTAATAAGTTACTATTGATTGCGGCTCGTCGCGCCGTCACATTGATCTGGTCTGAATCGAACGTGCGTAAGAAATCGGCGTAAAACGCTCGATGATCGTTGGATCGCACTGACTTGACTCGCGAAAAAAACGATTTCATAGGCACAACAGCGTAGGTAACCCTACTGCTCCACGAAGTTTCAGTAGGGGTTTTAATGCCACGGCCGACTCCACGGGTTGAACCACGGACCGGTCCGGGATTGACCACTGCGGCGATAGTAATTGGCAGTCTTTATTTTGGGCGCGACATATTACTGCCTCTGGCACTTTCCGTTCTGCTAAGCTTCCTACTTGCACCACTCGTCACGCGGCTTGAACAGTTAAGGATTGGGCGCATTGCGTCGGTGCTTATCGTCGCGACGTCGGCGATTCTCCTCTTCGGCGTGCTCTCGTTCGTCGTTGGGCGACAGTTCTACGATCTTGCGTACAAACTGCCCGATTACAAAGAAAACATCCGCGCGAAACTTAATGTATTTCAAGGCGATAGCACTGGTCTTTGGGGACAAGTTTCGAAATCTCTTGAAGAGCTCCGCTCGAACGTCAGCAAAGGGCCAGCGCAAACCAAGCTTACAGAGCCCGGCATCGACTCGAGTACGATAGCCGGAGAGACGCAGGCGAACATTCAGGAGCCCGTGAAGTCGGCTGTAAAAACGCCCGCTTTGGCTTCTCCCGACGAAATCGTTCGCGTTCAAGTAGTCGAGAGTCTAACGGCGAAACAGATCGCACAGAGCATGCTTGGCCCTCTGATTTCCCCGCTGGCATCGGGTGCCGTTGTCATCGTGTTTGTTATCTTCATGCTCTTGCAACGCGAGGACTTGCGAAATCGATTCATTCACTTGATTGGCGGCGAGCGGCTCAGTTTAACAACTCAAGCACTCGATGATGCGGGCCGCCGCGTCAGTCGCTACCTCCTTATGCAGTTAATCATAAACTCCATTTTCGGATTCGTTGTTGCCGTGGGGCTTACAGTTATCGGTCTTCCGAACGCGCTCCTGTGGGGAGTGCTCGCGACCCTGCTGAGATTTGTTCCGTATGCCGGGCCGTTCGTCGCGGCAATTATCCCCTTTACTATTTCGATGGCTGTTTTTGACGGCTGGTCACGACCCGTCGTGATTTTAATTCTGTTCCTTATCAACGAAATGGTTGCAAGCAACGTTATTGAGCCTTGGCTGTACGGCGCGAGTACCGGGATTTCAACAACAGGGATCATCGTCACCACCGTGTTTTGGGGCTGGATTTGGGGACCGGTCGGACTTGTGATGGCCACGCCTCTCACAGTGTGTCTCACCGTGGTTGGCAAATATGTACCACAACTCGGTTTCCTAAACACGTTGTTTAGCGAAGAAGAAGTCCTGCCCGTTCACTCGCGATTTTATCAAAGACTATTGGCCCTTGACCCTGAAGAAGCCACCGAAGTTGCTGAAGACTACTTGGCGGCCAACTCTCTTGAAGAACTCTATGACCGCGTGCTTTTGCCTGCCCTCAGCCTGGCCGAAAATGACAGACATCACGGAGACCTGGATGAGGAGAAGCAGCTGTTAGTGCACCAGACGACTCGGGATATCGTGGAGGAACTGGGGGAGAGATTTCGTAAATCAAATGATGCATCGGGTAACATCGTGGAAACGGTAAGTCTCAACGATCCATTCTCAAACCGCGGCATTGTACTATGCGTGCCAGCTCACGATGACGCAGATGAGATAGCCGAGCTAATGCTTGCTCAGCTTCTTGAGCACAGGGGAGTTCCCTCAAAGGTCGTGTCGGCCGCAACTCTCAGTGGTGAGATGATGGATATAGTTAGTTCGGAGTCTATCGCAACAGTTTGTGTCTCCGCCGTACCGCCACTCGCCGCAACTCATGCTCGCTACATCTGTAAACGCTTAAAACCCAAGTTCCCAGATCTCAAAATAGTGGTTGGTCTGTGGCAAACGAACGAGATATCCAAAAAAACCCAAGACCGTTTAGGGGCTACCGGAATCGACCGATTGGTCGGATCACTTAGCGAGGCAGCTGAAGAATTAAAACGCTTATCGCAAAACGCTGTCGCGGCCGCGAGGGATACGAGTCTGAAGCCCGCCGGATCGTAGTTAGGCGTTAGCAGCGAAAAGCTCTTTGCGTCAGGCCCTTGGACAGGAAATTCACGAATTAAGCAAGGCGCTACCTCAAGCTATCGATGCAGTAGGTAGTTGAACTCGTGGCTTTAGTGTGCGCATTCGACTCGAAGCAAGAGACAGTAAAGTGAGCCTGGCAGTCCGACGTTCAACATGGTTCCCGTTCGACCGCATAAAGCAAATTCAGTCGTCTCGTGACCTGTCGGATGCGGCGGGCCGTCCCGGTACTCCGGATGAAGTGGCCACTGAAGCCGCACTTCTGATTGGCACGGACGGCGGATTTATCACGGGCAGTGACAGTCTGATCGATGGGGGAGTTACCGCAGCCTACTGGTACGGAGAGCTTGCTCCTATCGCTTGTTAACGAGTCTCACGTTTCGACAAGTTGTTGGTACTTTTCTATGCGGCCCCCGCGTCGCCGGAAACAGCAGACGGCATTCGTAAATATCAGCAAGACCGCGTGTCGCTGGCTCGGGAACGGCAGAATTCACTATGGCACCCGCGCCGCTGCCAGCGGTTTGGCCGAAGTGGCGCACCAGACGTCGCAGTCTGCTCGGGTGTACGTCGTGCCGAGACCGTTGCGCCACACCACGTAGTCGGGCGGCCTCAATGACATCATTGTGGTTGTAGTCGCCGGGCACTTGGACCGAGCGGAGACGACGCCCGGCGTCTTGATACTCATCGTTTCGAATACCACCGCACTGGTCGGCATTACACCGCGCAGGCGCTTTTACGAACAAGACCGTCGTGAAAAAAACTTTTCAATGAGACACAATGTCGGATACGTAGAAAATATGATTCGCAAAACCGCGCCGGTTGATTGCCGCGAGAACACAAATAGCACATATTGCTCGTTGCCCCTTGAAGTTTCGGTTGGGTCAGGAGATTGGTGTAAAAGAACAATCCATAAATTAGGTTGGAGCGACAAGCGATGAAACAGCTGTGTTGGGCGGACCGGCGATTCGCATATTCAGTATGCGTGCTTATTTTCGTTCTACCTTTGTGCGTGTGGGCGGATACGGCGCCAAATCCCTTGCAGTCCGCGTATTGGCGATTCGAAGAAGGTACCAATTTTTCCAGCGTGAACTCTGCTACGCCAAATACGGTTCTCGACTCGATCAATCAGAACCACCTGAGCGCCTTCGCGCCCGGCACTGCGCCTGCCTACACGAGCGAGGTGCCGCCCACGCCTCTAAAAAGCGGCTTACCAGATACGCTCGCGCTGGATTTTATTCCGCACACGGGTGGCGGTGACGACTTATTTACCGCCTTCAACCCCACCAGTCCAAGTATCTCCAAGATCAACAACGGAACGATCGCCGCAGGTGGCGGCTTCACGCTCGAGGCGGCGTTCAAATCGAATAACACGAGCACCTTCGCCGCCATCGCAAGCAAGGAGGGCCGGCCTGGCGGCAGTCGTCCCGAACAAACTCTGGAACTAAAAACACGCGGCGACAACTCACAGCTTCAAATTGAATTGTGGGATGGCAGCGGCTCCTTGAAACAAGTGTCGTCGGTGGCGCCGCTCAACGTCTCGCAGTGGTATTACGTAGCGGTCGTTGATACCGGCTCGACGCTTTCCCTATATCTCGATTCCAATACTGGGGCAGGTTACCAGTTGCAAGGTTCGGTGCCTGTAAGCGGAGCGCTATACCAAGCGGTACCTGCAAACCCGAGTTGGGACAATTCGTGGACTGTCGGGCGGGGCCAATATAACGGAACGCCAGCCGATTGGTTCGACGGGATCATCGACGAGGTTCGGTTATCGAACACGGCACTCTCACCGTCACAATTCTTGTTTGCACCCGCCAGCACCGTTTTAGCTGGCGACTACAACAATAATGGGAAAGTGGATGCCGCCGACTACGTTCTGTGGCGCAACGGTGGACCCCTGCAGAACGAAACCGTAACGCCGGGCGTCGTGACGCCAGAAGACTATACCGTGTGGCGGTCCAACTTTGGGAATGGGTCGCCTGGAGCGGGTTCCTCCGCGTCTGTTCCCGAACCCGCAAGTTGGATGCTGCTGATCTTTGCCGCCGTCGCATTGGCAACGATACGCGTTCGGCAGCCGGTGTTGAGTCAACTTTGCGGTCTGCTTTTCATCCTATTTACGACCGCGGGTTCGGCGTTTGCGAACACCGCGCCAAATCCATTGGAGTCGGCCTACTGGAGATTTGAAGAAGGGACAAACGGCTCGGCCGTCAATTCTGGTGTCGCAGATCCAATTCACGATTCGATCAATCAGAACCACTTGGATGCGTTTGCGGCCACCACCGCCCCCGTGTATACGAGCAGCGTCCCGCCCAAGCCGCTGAAGAGCGGACTTCCCAATACACTTGCGCTGGATTTCGCGCCGGGCGCGAGCGGCGGCGAGGATCTGTACACGCAGTTCAATGATGGAGACGGCGGAAAAGGTTTAGCGAAGCACATCAACGACGGCATTATAGCGCCCGGCGGCGGTTTCACGATCGAAGCGGCATTCAACACGAATAACCCTGCTCGATACGCAGCGATTATCGGCAAGGAGGGTCAGCCTGGAGGAAGCCGCCCCGTTGAAACGTTGGAGGTCAAAACGCGAGCCGATAACTCCAAGCTGCAAATCGAAATCTGGGACGGAAACGGCGTCGACACACAGGTATCATCACTCGCTCCGATCAATGCCGCACAATGGTACTATGCAGCTGTCGTCGATACCGGTTCCACACTCTCGCTCTACCTTGATTCCGGTAGCGGGTATCAATTGCAGGGGTCGATTGCCGTTACCGGGGCACTATTTCAAGGCGTCCCTTCGAATCCGCTGTGGGACGCGTCCTGGACGGTCGGTCGCGGGCAATACGGTGGCGGTGCTACCGATTGGTTTGACGGCAAGATCGATGAGGTGCGAATTACGAACTCGGCGCTGACGCCATCGCAATTCGAGTTTGCACCGGCTGGCGGCGGAGCGAGCGCCGCCGTACCTGAGCCCGGAGCGGCGGCGCTAATTGCGCTGGCTATCGCATCGTTAATCACGAATGGTCGCGGCAGACGCGATGTTTAATTCGATAAGGGAAGAGGCGGCGTTTCATTACTAGGTTGGACGGATAGTACTAAGACGGGAGAGCCAATGATGAACCTTCGAAAAGTGTTATGGTCGGCTGTACTGTGGGTGGTCGCCTCCGCTACGGTCGCTCAAGCGGCGACCTCGGCCTATTGGAGATTCGAAGATCTTCCGGATGGCAGTCTGGTGCCGGCCGGCAACAATACTGTGCCCGATTCCTCGGGAAATAACAGCCCGTTGCAAACTTTTGATCCGACGTTTACTTCACCCAGTTATTCGTCCCTTGTTTCGCCTCTGCCGCTGCGAAGTGGACTGCCAAACACGAGGTCGTTGGATTTCGGTCCGGGCGGAGATGACGCCGGGCTCAATGACGACATTTTTACAACCGCCGATAAGTCGATCAGTGCCAAGCTTTTCAACGCAGTCACCGTTGAAGTAGCGTTCAGGATGGACAGCATCGGCGGCTTCCAAGCGATCCTTGGCAAAGATGGTAAACCACTTGGAGACGCGCCAGGCGAGGACGACAGTCCGATTCCACCGTTCAAGATCTCGGTTCGAGGCGACGATTTTCCGAATGCCGTTCCTAACCAATTGTTCGTGGAGTGGATCGACGGCGATGCAACGCTTAGCAGCGATGATCACTTTTTGGCCTCCGGCCAGACCGTCGTAGCTAATAAATGGTATCACGTGGCCGTTACGATTAATGCAACGGACGCCAGCCTGTACATTGCCGGCGAAACCGGCCCGTACCAGTTGCTAGACCATTCAACTGGCGACTACGCAGGCCCGTCGGGTAATGTCATCGCGGCCGAGCCACTTGGATGGACGGTAGGTCGCGGCGCCTATAACAACAATCCCGCGGATTGGGCTGATGCGCATATCGACGAGGTGAGGATCAGCGACACGGTGCTTACGCCTAATCAATTCCTGTTTGTAGCGGTTCCTGAACCGAGTTCGGCGGCCTTATGCGTCGTCGGAATGCTCGGAGTGCTGGGCAGGCGGCGGAAGTGATGATTAATGCGGACGCTTGTTGATGATTTCGCGCACATGCCGGCAGCTTTAGTTGGCTGCCGGCATGCTTTAGGATTCAGAGACGGCACGTCCAGCTCCAATATATTTCGAAACGAAATGGCGGTGTCGGATGCGATCGCGACTTCGGGCGTTCACGCTCGTTGAGCTTTTGGTAGTGATTGCAATTATTGGGATTCTAGTGGCGTTATTGCTGCCCGCAGTTCAAGCGGCGCGCGAAGCCGCAAGGCGCGCGTCGTGCACGAATCGCCTCAAGCAAATCGCGCTGGCTTGGCATCTCCATAGCGACAGCCACGGTTTCTTGCCCTCCGGAGGTTGGGGTTATAAATACATGGCCGATCCCGATCGCGGCTTTGGCGAAAAGCAGCCCGGAAGTTGGGCCTTTAGTTGCCTTCCCTATTTGGAAGAGCAGGCACTCCACGACATAGGCTTGGGAATCACAGATCCCACTCAAAAGAAAACTGCGCTGACCACGTTGAGCAGCGTACCGGTAGCCACGTTTTACTGTCCTTCTCGGCGGCCTGCCGCTGCAACTCCTAGTTTATATCCCGACCCACAACCCTACTACAACGCGGGTCGCGCCGACGCGCAAGCGCGAAGTGATTACGCCGCCAATCTGGGTCCAACTTTCAATGATGATCCGAGATTGATCCAGTGGTTGGACGGACCGTCCTCATTCGTGCGCGCCGACCAGGGCATCGGCTTTTATCGCGATTCGACCTACTCGGATAATGGAGTAACAAAGAACTGGATGACAAAGATACACGGCATCGTATACCAGGCGTATGAATACAAATTTAAGCAAATTACCGATGGAACGGCAAAAACGTATATGGTTGGCGAAAAATATCTGACGCCCGATTGGTACTCGCTTGACCCCAGCATCCAACCTACGCCCGGCGATATTGCCGATGACCAGAGCTGTTGGGCAGGAGATGATCTCGATATGAGTCGCTTTGCAGACCATAACTATCCGCCCGCTCAGGATCAACCCGGCCTGCAATCGCCCTATAACTTTGGAAGTGCCCACACAGGTGTTTTTCAAATGGCGATGTGTGACGCATCAGTTCATGGTATCTCATACAACATCGATCCAATGACCCACGAGCAGCTTGGCAATCGCCGTGACGGCGCCGTCGTCTCAGACTATTAACAGTATTCGCAAAATAAATAAGCAAGTGTCGCCGGCAGTTTTTACGAAAAGTACCGTTCGCCGTGACCGCGGTCGATTCCCAGTGAGACCAGCTTGGAAAATCGGACTCCTGCTGGCGCTTGCCTCGATGGGTTGCAGTCGCGGACCCGGGGCAATTAGGCCACCGAATGTGAACGCCTCTTCGGCGGCTGCAGCGGCGGTCGAACAGTACGATCGCAACGGGGACGGCAAGTTGTCGAAGGAGGAATGGATGGCATCGCCGGACCTCGCGGCGGCAGCCAATCAGTACGACAAGAATGGCGATGGCGAGCTTACCGTCGACGAGATTGCGTCTGGCATCGCCGCCTGGCAAAAAACGGGTGTCGGCGCTCGATCTTTGCCATTTGGAATTCGTCTGAACGATCAGCCACTTGCAGGCGCAACTGTTCAATTGGTACCCGCGGCATTTTTAGGGGACGGCATGAAAGAAGCGTCGGGCCGCACGAATGCGGGCGGGAGCGGTCAATTCAACATGAAACCCGAGGATCGACCGAAAAATGCCCCCAACATGCCGCTCATGCAACCTGGCCTGTACCACGTGGTGATCACCCACCCCACGATTAAGATTCCGGCAAAATATAACAGTGCGACGACTCTTGGAATTGAAGTCACGAGCTCCAATCCTGGATTGGAGGGCGTCAAATGGTCACTCAGTTCAAAGTAAGCTTCGGGCGACGCGTGCCATAGCGATGTATTGTGTATACCTTCCTCAAGTGGCCTCGTTTCCATGCCAAGTTAAAATTGCCGTGGGTCCCCGCTGGTCTTTTACTGATTCTTTGTTTTGCACTCGCAGGATTGTGGATGGGTCGAAAATTTAACATCCGGGGCCACTGGGCCCGGTTGGGATTTGAGAACCTTGAGCCCCGGCTAACGCTATCGGGCATCGGCCTTACCGCTCAGTACTTTCACAACAGCGACTTCACCGGTCTCGCAGAAACGCGCGTCGAAAATATTTCACACAACTGGGGCACGGGTAGCCCCGCTGCCGGTGTCGACGCCGATAGTTTCAGCATCCGTTGGACCGGGCAGGTCGCGCCCGCCTACAGCGAGACGTATACTTTCCAGGCGCTCAGCGACGAAGGCGTCCGTGTTTGGATAGATGGAAAGCTGGTCATCGACGACTGGACTGCGCACATTCGCCGTAATCAGCAGGGCTCAATCGCCCTTCAAGCCGGTCAACTGTACGATATTCGCGTCGATTACTTCGAAGGGACCGGCAACGCACAAATCGAGCTATCCTGGTCGAGCGCAAGCCAGCCGCTGCAAGTAATCCCAGCCAGCAGCCTGTACGAGAGCCCGTCTGGAATCCTGGGAAGTTACAGTGACACGTCCGGCCACACGGTGTCGCGCGTCGACCCTACGATCGATTTCGATTGGGGATCAACATCGCCCGATCCTGGACTTAATGCCGACGGATTTTCCGCAGCCTGGTCTGGCCAGCTTCGTCCGAATTACAGCGAGCAATACACATTCTCCACCATCAGCGACGAGCGCGTACGAGTTTGGATCGACAATGAGTTGGTAATTGACAACTGGACTCCTCATACGGCGATTGAAAACCAGGGCATTAAATCGCTCGAAGCCGGCAAATGGTACGACTTGCGCGTCGAGTACGAAGACGATACTGGCCCCGCTGAAATGAAGCTCCAGTGGTCTAGCTCCAGCGAAACCGGTGCCGGCAACTTTGAGGTTATTCCTACAACGAGCTTACGGGCGATGAAATATGCACCGGTCACATTTCAGAACCCACTGGGCCCCGGCGCGGATCCATTCGTTGTGCAGTACGACGGCTACTATTATTTGACCATGACCACCGACGGCCAATCGGTCCAGATCACCCGCACCAAGTCGCTCGAAGATATCACGCCTAACAATCCCGCGAGCGTGTCCGTCGTCGCTTGGAACGCTCCCGCGGGAACCGCCTACTCCAGTCAAGTGTGGGCCCCCGAGCTGCACCACATCGGCGCTAATTGGTACATCTACGTTGCGGCCTCCGACGGCAACAACGCCAATCACCGGATGCAGGTCCTCGAGCGCGATGATCCTGATCCATTCGGTCCTTTCTATTACAAAGCACAACTCGCCGCGACCACCGATCGATTTGCGATCGATGGTACCGTGCTTGAATGGCAAAACAGTTTGTACTTTGTCTGGTCCGGTTGGCCAGGATTTACCGATGGCCAGCAAAATCTATACATCGCCGAAATGCGAAATCCTTGGACGCTCCGCGGTGACCGCGTCCTGATCAGTACTCCCCAGTATGCTTGGGAGAAGAACGGGCTTCCGATCAATGAGGGCCCGGAAGTCCTGATTGACAACGGCCACCTACAAATCATTTACTCTGCGAGCGGGTACTGGACTCCGCAGTATGCGTTGGGAGAGCTTACCTACAACGGAACCGGTTCACTACTTAGCGCTGCTTCGTGGATAAAATCTGCCCTGCCCGTATTCGCGCCCACGTCGCAAGTCGCAGGCGTCGGCCACGCGTCATTTACGAAATCGCCGGACGGGACCGAAGATTGGATCGTTTATCATGCCCACGCGAATCCCACGGTCTTCAACGAAGATCGCGTCGTCCGTATTCAGCCCTTTACGTTCTTTCCAGATGGTTCACCCAATTTCGGATCACCGCTACCACCGGGCCAGGCCATTCCGGTACCATCGGGACTTCCCGATCCCGAACGCACGATTGTCACTGGCGACTATAACGCGGACGGCCTAGTCAATTCGCTTGATTATGGAGTGTGGAGAGCCACGTTTGCCACGCAACTGTTCCAGGGCACGTCGGCCGATGGGAACGGCGGCGGGACCGTCGACGCATCGGATTATGTCCTTTGGCGAAATGCTATGTCGGCTGGTTTGGACGCCGTCGCCGCGCGCAAAATCTCCGCCACGCCTGCCACCATAGTGAACTCGATGGGCCTCCAGGCATCGAATAGCTTAGTGACGAAAGGGCCGCTAGCTGAGACGATCAGACCGCCCTTCGGTGATGTAGACCGAATCGCGCCTAGGTTAGTCGCACAGTTCTCGTGGTCAGACGACCATAAAACGAGCAACCACGTGTTAATTGACGTCGCATTTGCGTATTGGCCTTCCGCGCAACTACGCTTACTGAGCTGGTTGAGAACGGGTGACCTCGGCGAGCGAAAACACACCAAAGTTCCTCGTACCGACGACGCTTGGAAACAGTCTGAAATGCGATCGATTGATGAGCCGCCACAGCCTATTATGGTGAAACTATTATCTCTGGAACGCCGCTAGCGGTATGCGCTGTATTTAGATCGCGGCGAAAATGCTTTGCTTGCCGACCGCATCGGGAGAAACGTGTGTCGCGACCGTCGATTGTTGGTGTGTCTCGCTGAAACGAATTCTAACGGGTAGATGAGACGTCGGGCTTTCCTAACAGCCGCACACTGTACGTATCTAACAAATGTCATGCCCTTCTTTGCCACTTGAGCCAGCGTGAGTTGCCGACTTCGTTGTGTATCTCACCCCGCCCGAGCCGGCAAAAGGGCCTGCATCTGCAGGCGGTCGCAATGTCTGGAGTCACGCTTGACAGTTTCTGAACCGATCCTCGAATTCCGGATTCAAGAAACACACTTTGCCACGATGGTGGCATACAGGCGGGTTACTTGGGGCCTCTAGTATCCTCGACCGACCCTGAAAAAGTCTTTTAATTGATTAAATCACTGCACGTGAAATCAGTGCTCTGACTTGCAGTTCCGCTTTGTCCAACGAAAAGTGATTTAGGTCGTTCCGTGGGAATCGCCGACCGGCACTATCCTCAAGTTATTTTGTACGTGCGTCACTCCGCTGACGTCGTGCGCGAGATCCTCCGCTCCACACTTTTCGATGCGACTCGTCACGGTTCCGTTTAGCGTCACTTCACCACCATTAACAACGACAGTTATATCGGTAGCATCCACGTTTGTGTCTTGGGTCAGGCCGTCGTTGACGTCTTCAGCAATTCGCTCATCGGAGCGCTTATAGCCTCTGGGCCCCTTTCCGCGAGCACCCCCATCCGCCGGATGATTACCGGTTTTCTGGCCCGGGCCGTAGCCCACGGCGTTGCCTCTACCTGTATGTGGCCGGGTTTGTTCGAACGGGACACCCTGATTAAAAAAGCCGGTTCCCTGATAACTTAGGGGATGCCCGAAGCCCGTACTATCGCCCTCGCGCACTTCACCGAAACGCCCTCGATCGCCGCCTCCCTCATGTCCGGTCTCACTGGGGGCCGAGTGTTGTCCACGATTGATCGATCCGCGGTCTTCATCTCGCGCGTCGTCCGTGTCGATGTCGTCATTCAGATGCCGGGCCCCACGAATGGTACCTTTGTTCGCTTCGCGAGTCATTTTCAAATCCTTTATCCAGTAACTGTGAATTCCAATGTAAGCATTTATTGCATCTCGCAAACAACGTACCAATGAGTCAACACGTTAAGGGGGCAACACGGAGGAGGGGCTTCATGCCCAACTTCCCAACAATCAAGTGCTCGCGATTCCTTCAGCATCGATGCAAACTCGCAACGCCTCCCATAGGCAGACTATCGATGTGAATCGTGGATGAATTACAACCAGGTGGACTTCGCAGCTTCCCCGCTCCGAGCCGGACGGAGTGGAGGTATGGCCCGTCGGTTTTTCCCGACTTGGTCCAAGATGACGCCGTAGTAGCCTGCGCGTTTCCGCCGAAAGGCATTCTCAAAGTTCGGCCTAGAACGGGGGCTTTAGAGTCGACACGACGCTCGGTCGCATCGATCGTGAGTATTTTCGGCAACGGCATTAGGGCGAACCGACATTTTACTCAGCTAGCAAACCAAAATGACACGCCCTCTTGTGTCGTTGTGATTTTCATCTGATCGGTTTCGAGGCTTCACGCCAATGCCGCTAAAAGTGCGTCCCTACACTCAACAATTAGGGAAGGAATCTGCCGTCCAGATCGCCGTGGCTCTTTTAGGGAAAAGCGATTAGAAGCGTGATGACGGTTTCCGAGCTAGGGCCATTAGCTCAATTCGTGGACAGCGACTCGGGAGGCGATTGATTTTGCGTCACCAGCGCGCCGACGCCTTTTATGTTGTCGATCACCTGCGCGATATTGCCGTGCACGATGTAGTTGACCAAAGTGCCTTCTTTATCTGACGAATCGAGCAGAATACCGTTTTTCAGCGAAAGAGCTACGACATTGCTAATCCGCACGCCGGAGTGCCTCTCACTATTCGAGACGTGGTAGCGGACGCCGCTGGAGAGCTTCGGCGATTCGCCCTCCAGCGTGATGCCGTCGATAACCACGTCGTTCGAATCGACGACGTCGATCGCAGGCCCGTCAAAATTGGTGCCGTCAACGACCACATCCCTCAAGAATAGCGTTTTGGAGTTTTCGATATGGACGGGCGGCGCAGGCTCCACGCCGACTTGGTGATTGAGCACTCGGATATTGTCGAGCGTAACGTGGTCGATATTCGCGATCCGAATTGGAATCGCACACTTTTCAGCGGTTACGTTTCGCACAGTTAGAAGGTCGTGCCCGAGCGGCCGATTATCGGACCGGATCGCGTAGCGGCAATTCTTGGCGTATACGTTTTCGATGGTGATGTTGCGGTTGATTTCGCCGGGTTTGTGGTGATCTTGGACATCGACGGCGTAGACGCTGTTTTCAGCGTAGATATCGCGGACGGTAATGTTGTTGTTACCGTCTTTGATATTCACGGCTCCGCGAAGCGAACTACCAATGCTGCGGATATTCTCAATGAGCACATTGCTGACTCTCAAGCCAAGGTTCCCATCGTTTCCCACGGCAATCACACAGCGTGCGTTACCGTGTCCGACGATGTCGCGAATAACGCCGCCAACAATGTTACCGGTTTCCTTCTGGGGTTCGACGTAGACCCCGTGCCGCGAGCTGTCGAACACCTGGCCATGCTCGACACGGAAATCGCCTGCCGCAATGAAAATCAGAGGTGCGCGCTTTTCCTGCGGCACGGTGTCTGTGTTTCCATAAAGCTTGAAATCTTCGATCGTCACGCCTTCCGCCCTGACCGAGATCAGCGGGGATCGCCCCAGGTTCGGCGGCAGCTTGGCGTTTAGCCCGCGAATCACGAGCGGTTTGTCAATCCGCAGCGGCTCGCTGAGGACAAGCTGCGAATTAGGATTGAACACGATGGTCGAATGCGGCGGCGCCGAGTCAATCGTTTTTTGAATGTCATCGCGTGCATTTAAATAAACAGTTTCCGGCGGCCGACTATCAATCGTCTCGTCGGACGTTACTTCTATGGCGTTCACGACTGCTGGTTGAGCCGTCAAGAAAAACGTAAACGCGATCGCCAGCAAACGCGCCACTATATGATCTTTCATGTTTCGTCCGAAATATATTTCGATTACAGGGAACGGCATTCGGCAACTTCACGGCAATCGGGTCGTGTACGGAGCTCACTTCTGCGGTTCGGAGCGAGGGTACTACTCAGAAACCGCAGAAGTGAGGCGGTTAGAGGACGCAAGTGATCGTTGCTTCCTGTCGTATTAGTGCGTGACTGTATTCCAAAGGCGTGGTCCAACTTCGCGACGCCGGAAACCGCCGCAGCCAATCGCGCCGAGGGCGAGCATTGCGATGCTCGATGGCTCCGGCACGGGTGCGATAATGAACCCGGAAATTGCCGGTAAGCTGCCGGTGGCCGACGTGGGCCGGATGATCACGACATCGTCTGTCGTTACGCCGCTTAGCAAGAATGACCAAGCGTCCGCGGTCCCGTCGTGCCCGGTCGGAGTCTGGCCAATCCTGAGTCCGTTTGGAAGCACTTCGGCTTCGGCAACATCCAGATCACCCGCGTACAGTGGTGCTCCTGCCGTGCCTCTGATGCTAACGCGCAGTCGACTCTGATCTTGGAAGTTGGCGCCGGCGCCGTTATCCGTCACGACCCAAATTCGAAACGAGTCGGGCGCGCCTGCCAAGATTCTGAATTCCAGGAAGGAAGACGTATTTCCTGTCACGCTGAGCGAATCGGTGATTTCGCCGGAAGTACCAGTCGAGCCGTTCGGCAGGGTCACCGAGTTGAATCCAGCCTGGCCGCCGATGGAGGTGTCTCCCACCGTTCCCGATGCGTTTTCCACTAATGAAAAACCGGTGCGACTTGTGTTATCACTGATCGTGCCGCTGTCGTCCTTTCCTATGAAGGCGGAGCGAGTTTCGTAGTGAATCCAGTTCGGTAACTGACGTACTTCGTGGTTATCCGCGCTCGCGCCGGTGACGGCACTGGAATTTGCGAAGTTCGCAAACCAATAGTACGGCCCCAAGTTGTTGTAATTCGTCGTATCCACCAACGAGGTGGCGGGATCCCAAACTGCGAGGTGCGCCGCACGAAGTGCGGTCGGGGCGGACAATAAAATCTGGAATACAATGATTGCAAACAGTCGTGATTTTCGGTTCATGAGAACTCTCCGGTGTAAGGGTGTGTGAACCAAGTTGTTAAGTTATTTGCAACTTTTTAACCGCAGTACGCGAGCGACACGGGCATGCGCCGAACATGATCGTCGCTGCGCACAGTGCTAGAGAAAGACTGTTCACCTCGGGCACCGCGGCTGATCCAAGGCCACTGGCACTTTGGCCGAAGTGACTTCGCCAGACATTGAAGTCAGCTTGGTTGACCACGTGATCGCTATTGCCATCGGCGCTGAGACTTGTCGTCGATCCCAACGTGTCGCGCCAAATAACGTAGTCGGCGGTGTCTACAACGCCGTTGTGGTTGTAGTCGCCCGCCAGGCCAGCGACTCCGGGAGCAGTTACGCCCTCTTTGTATGCGAAGAAGTCCACATCGAACCCGCCCCACAGTGTCCCCGACGAAACACCGAGCCCGATCGCCGGGCCATTGCCGCCGTCCTGATTCGGTGTCGAGGCGAGGACTTTGAACACTTGCGGCATCAACGATCCGTCTTCGTAAATGTCGACTTCGTGCGTGTTCCCAGTAGCCGTTGTTTCAGCGCTCGGAAGCTTTTTAATTGTGATCCAGAATTCGTGCCATTGCGTGAGGTCGCTATCTGAGATGGGAACGATGTTCAAGGTCGAGTTGGTAGCATCGAACGTGTCCACGGAGCCGCCAGTCGGACCGCTTGCCGCATTGTTCGTCACAAGTCCCGTCTTGTCGGTGAAGGCGTGGCTGCCTTGTGCCAAGTTCGCATTGTCGATCAAACCGAAGCCTATCGCACGGCCATTCAGGCCGCCGGAATCTGAGACATCAAATGCCGCCCGGCCGCCGTTGGCGATTCCATATCCCACACCGTTTGTCGGCCAAGGTGTTACCGACGACACGGCTGGACCGCTTTGTGGATAGATCGAATCGACGGGGCCAGTCGCGGCAGTGGCAATGCGCGTTCGGAACGTGATTGTGATTCCTGAATCGAGCACGGTTGGATTGCCGTCGTAGCCGGCATCGCGCGACAACGGGTGTGCGAACTGAATCTTACGGTTGCTACCCTCCTGCCGCGGCAAGCCCGGTCCGCCCTGAGCACCTTTGTCCGCCCAGCCCCACGAACTCGGATCTCCCGTGTCTTGCAGCCGCAAGAAAGTTGTCGATCCGTTCGTGAAGGTTCCGACACCACCCGGCGCCGCAGGTGGAATCGGCGGTGGGCTGCCTGCCACACCGCCGAGGGTAGCGCCTGGGGCCGTACCGTCCCATTGCGAGCTTACGCTTAACCATTTTGCGTGCGCGTTATCAACAACGCCTGGGCTGCTATTCCCCGGAGATACGAGCGCCGCAGTATTCGATTGTCCCCCCGGCTGGTTGTTATCGTCCGGTCCGCTAGTGCGCGTGTAATCGGGGTTCGGCCCATCTGGATCGTTGTAATACGCCTGATCGCCGTCGTAGGCGTAGGTCCAACCCGGGTCGGAATAAAGAACGCCGATCGCAGCGGCGCGTTCGGTGTACATCGACGCGGCAACCAGTGTTGCTACGCTGACCATTGTGATTTTCAGGGGATGAAGCATGTTCTCAGCTGCCTGCCAAAAAGATCGGCGTCGTGGTTGATACTGTTGGTCGTGGGTGCATCGTCAGCAGCGCTATCGTTGCGTTCCACAGTTAGCGTTGGCGAGCGATTTCGCCTGGACTTGGTGCTGAAAGGATCAGATTGAAGCGCAACGCGCGACGTCGCACTTGGATCAAAAGCGCTGAAACACGGACCGGTGCCCATCTACGTTTTCGAATTACCGAAATTGCCATGTCTAAAGTCCTCCCAGGTTTACTATCTCGCCGTCTTGGATATTGCAGAGTCGTCCCAAGACGGTGGTGTCGAGCGAATTGGAAATCGACGTCACGCTACCGTCGCCAAAAACAAAGTTCACGATGCCCGAATGCCAGCTACCGAAATTCGCGTAACCGTTGTCGAGGATCGGGTCGCTCGTCGAGGTGGCGAGTGGCGCCAAGTCGGAACCGTAGCGCGCAAAAGTTCGGTGGAAGTCTGGGTTGTAGATCGAGTTATCCTCGAAGGCCTTTTTCCCGAAGTCGTCGACGCCGTTCGGCAAATGTTTCTCGCCGACGAAGATCGTCTTGCTCAGCCCGTCGGTCACCTTTTTGAAGCTGAGCGTCAGCCGATAACCGCCTTGAACAAGGTTGTTCGGATCAAAGCCAATGCAATTTGCGTCGGCACTTCGAAACGCACCATTCGATGGCGCGCTCCCGCTACTATCGCCTCCGCCACCGTCCCCCTGGTAACCCTTTCCATCACCAAATGAAACTGCGTAATCACCTAGAGCTCCAGGCCGATGAGGCACCGCCCCGCGTGCATCGCCAGAAACGCTCAACTGCGGCGGCGCTCGCCGTGTTGGGCAGAAATAGATGGCCACCTGAGCCTGCAGGTTTTCGATCGGCTGGTAGTAATACGATTTCTCTTTGTCGTATTGCTCGGCGATGACTCCTTCTTCCAGGTACGGCCAGATTTCGGCAGCCCAAGTAGAGTGGTTGCACGGCACGCGTGAGGGAGGCAATCCCTTTCGCGCATCGTGAAACATATGAATCGCCAAGCCGATTTGCTTGAGGTTGCTCGAGCACTGCATGCGTCTCGCTGCTTCGCGGGCCGCTTGAATCGCTGGCAGCAACAACGCGGCAAGAATGCCGATAATGGCAATCACAACGAGCAACTCAACAAGTGTGAACGCATTGGGCTGAGTTCTTTCGCTCCTTCGGAAATGTCCCAAGTGCCGCATCCCTGACCGTTTCAACGCGGGCGCGGACCGTAGCAAGCATTCGCCGAGTTGTGCGGACTTAACTCGAAGCATTTGAAAATCGATTCAGCTGGAGAGCGAACTAAAACGTAAAACTCACGAATAGCGCGCTTGGCCCAGCGACGCTGGGCGGCAGATACATAAACAATCAGAGATACCGGATTGAACTTCAGTACGAGTGCGAAATTAAAAGCCTGAGGGACTTGTAACCCGCCTCCGGTAAGACCAGTCGGCCAAGAACGATACAACCGCCGAATTGCCAACTAACAGTCGACGATGTTGGGCGCGTGATAGCTGACTAAATGCAACATTGCTTTGAATTAGGCTGCGGCCGAGTGAGATATCAGGCTGGCAACTCCGGCGGGGAATGCAAGTGTCGTGCCGCTTAGTGAGTTTGGCGTCACTCGCCGAGATTTGCCGCTTCGAAAGCAGTTTGAATATGAGCCCGCGATAAAAATCCGCGAATATTGGTAGTCGCTGCGTGAACATTCAACGGTGACCGCGAACTAACACGGTTTCGCAGAAGGCTTTTCGAAGAATTGCGCCGCGCGTAGCGCTGACTCGTTGAGTTCGTACCGAACCGTTCCGCTCAAAGGCAATCAGCTTCGCTCGCGCTAAATTGTTGCGCGGCCAACGCGGTCGACTTAAAGAAAAGAGGCGTTGGTGCCATCACCAACGCCTATGTAAATTGCGTAAGTTAAACTTTTTACTACCGGACGCGGCAGCAGATTGCTGTCTCGTCGCAATAGACGGTGCATTCGCAGCCGCACTCGCAGCAGCAAGCCAGGCATCGGCACATTGCTTGAATCATCTCCAAGCAAGCCGCATCGGTCGATTCGCAGCAAATGCATACGCCGTCCGCCGTCATCTCGCACGTGCAGTCGCAGCAATCGAAGCAACATTCGCAGCAACACTGGCCGTCCTGAGTGCACATAATTTTGCAGTTATCGCATTTCAGATTGCGACACATCTGGTGAAGACGCGCACAGGCGCTCTCGTCTACGCAGACGCAATAGATTTTGCATCCCGCGGCACACTCTTCGAAACGAATATCGCATATCGGAAGCTGACAATCGGCTAAGCTCTTGGACTTGGTAGCGACACTTTTGCTGCCGTTCGTTTTGCAGCATCCATCTTTTGTGAGTACAGCGTTCATCGTTGGTTCGACCCCTTTTGTGTTAGTAGGCTGTCAGCTGCAGCGCCTCAGTTAGAAAATAAGATCGCGGCGCGCAGTGCTCCGATGAATCCTAGGTTGCCCGTGATGAACACTTATGAGATTGTGGTAACGATTATTTGCGTAATATTGGCAAATCTGAGGCATTGCCCCGCAAATAATCTGGAAGCAATAAGCTCGGGCGCAAATCGCGTCTGACAGTAATTGCACACGCGCGAATGCCGGCTTCGGCGCCAAATCGCGTCATCATCTGATAGCCTCTTGCCCCTCCGGGTGGGATAAGACAACCCCATTTAGCCGCCCAGTCGCCCTCAGTCGCACCGAATTTGTTTTACAACTCTCTTCAGAAACATCGTTCGCTATGACCAAAGAGAGGTCCCGAAGTAGTTTCGACGAACGGTGACTTCGCACCGCGTCTGATGATCGTCACGTTCTTTGTGAGCGGACCGAGTAGCGTTCGAGGCTTTCAGCTACGAAGCCAACTTACACGCGCCGCGCAACGTTCTCTGCGTTCGATCTCTGATCGCGAACTCTGTGGCACGAACTTTGCTTTGCCCTCTCGGCCAATTCGCAAATTCGTAACTCCCGGCACTTTGCAATTACTTCATCATCGCACGGCAGAAGATTCAACGGGAGCCCGGCGTATCTGATGGTTCGGCTTGATTAATTACAGGTGACACATGATTCTCATTCGTCGACGACACTTCGTCTTCTTTCTTATGTTCATTTTTGTTGTGGCGAGGATCTCGCAAGCCCAAACGGATTATTTTTGGCTAGCACCCGTCGGGGGTAACGGAACTTGGAATACCTCGAATCAAACCTGGAGCGAAGGCGTCAACACGCCGTCAGACTACACTTGGCAAAACTCGGGCAGTGAACGCGCGAATTTTGGCGGCGGCACTGGGGCTACACTCGGCACGGTCGCACTAGGTACACCGATTACCGCGTATGGAATTAACTTCGCCACGGCGAACTACGTGATCAACGGAGGCGGAAATACGCTTACCCTTACCGGTCCCGGAGGCGCCATCAACTCGAGCGTGGCGGCCACCATTAACTCACAAATCACCGGGAATGTTGGATTAAGCAAAACTGGCAGCGGCGCTCTTACACTCGGCACGGCGAACACTTATTCAGGCCCGACCACGGTAACGGGTGGCACGCTCCTGGGGGTCGCACAAACTTCCGGATCCCCGTTTAGCTCGGGCGCCGTGACGCTAAGCGGCGCAATTCTGCAACTCAAAGCCGTGACTGCGGGGACGTCGACTACCACGACTGTAAGCGATTTAACGGTCTCGGCGGCCAGTCAGAGCGCCGTAGGAGCATCGCAACTGAGTGTCGACAATTCCAACGCGGGTGTGTCGGCCACGACAACGTTTTCTGCCGGTAATCTGATTCGCGGCGGCATGGGCAGCGCGCTAGTTGTTAACCCTGTCGGCGGCGGATTGGGCGCAGCGGACATCGTGAAATTGAACAACGGCGATTCGCTCCTTACGAACGGCATTCTGCCGCCGTGGGTCGTGACCTTAAACGGAACCGGCCCCGCAGATTACGTTACCTATGGTGGCAACGGCATCACGACAACAGCGTATTTCGCCGGCGATCTCAACACCTCGAACAATACCCGCGTTGTCAGTCAGTTGAGCTCGCCAGTCATCGCCGGCGATGTCGCGGCCTACGCGCTACAGGATAGTGCGGCGGTTAATTTGTCAGCCCACACGCTGACGCTCGGCAACGGCTCTGGCCAATCTGGCCTGATCCTCAACGGCGGCTCGATCACGAACGGCAATATCTCGTTTGGCGCCACCGAAGGCGTCGTGTTCACACAAGGTAACACCACACTCGGTTCGGCCGGAAACACGATCTCGAGCAACAACCTCACGATTACCGCGCTTGGCGCGAGCAACACCACGATTAACGGCAATATCTTGAACGGCAGTGCTGCCTCGCAAGTTACGTTTACCGGCGCCACCTCGGGCATCAGCCTGACCCTGAACGGCGCCAATGCCTACACGGGCGGGACGATACTGAGCATTAACACGGGCAGCACGGGCAACGTATTCGTCGGCAACGACTCCGCGTTCGGCACTGGAAAGGTGACGAACATCATTGTCCCAGGCACCAGCTCCGATCAACTTCAGGCGTCGGGCGGTGACCGCACGTTGGCCAACGCATTCGATTTGAATGGCGGCATTACGTTAACCGGATCGAACTCCTTCACGTTCACCGGCCCGATAACGATTGTTAACTCTGCGGCTAACGGCGCTCGCACGTTGCAGAACAGCATTACGACTGCCGGCAAGACCGTTACGTATGGTTCATCAGTTTCGCCATCGACGCTCACTATCGGCAATCCGATTGCCAACGGCGGCGACGGCATAGGGAAAAACGTCATCTTCAACTCACCGGCTGGCACGATCACGGTTATCAACGACGCACTGCAAGATCCCGCAGCGGGCGGCGGCGCGGCCAGTGCTTCGGTGACGTATTCCGGCGCCGCTGGCGGCGTCGTTCAGCTTAACAGCCTCAATACCTACACGGGCGCAACGTTTCTTAACGGCGGCTCGACGATCCAGTTCAATCACGACTTCCACACTGGCGATCCATCGGGCCCATTCGGTGTCGGTACGCTCACGCCGAATAATTCGACCAACAACGTCTTGCAACCTGTTGGTGGAGACCGTGTGATCGCGAACCCCGTATCGTTGGCAACTGGTTTTACAGTCGGCAACTCGACCGCTGGCGGCGAAACGGCGCGCAGCCTTACGCTCAGCGGTCCGATCGCGATGACCACGACCGGAAGGACGCTCCAAAACAATTTCACCGCAAACACCGGCGGAACGTTAACGCTCGGCTCGGCTGGTAGTCCGTCGGTGGTCACAGGCGCTACTGTGACGAATCAAACACTTCAAATCGCCGGCAACGGCAAGACAATTATCAACGACGCAATTCAGGAAGTGAGCTCCGGCATTGCAACCAACCTGAATATTTCAGCCGGCGGTATCGTGACCTTCAATGGCGTCATCAGCACCGGCGGAAGCAGCGTGGATGGTACAGGCACCGTCACCATCGGCGGCGGCTCGACTGCCGTCGTTACCTTAAACGCTCAGAACACCTACAACGGCCAAACCAATCTCACCGGCGGCGGGACGATCATTCCAATCACAATTAGTTCCAACGCGCTGCCCGGAGCAGGATTTACCTCCGGACCATTCGGTAGCGGTATCCTCAACTTCAACAATGGCACGAATCAGCACCTGCGGCCGATCGGTAACCAAACGATCTCCAACCCGCTTCTGCTGACGACTGGCTTCGCGATGGAGAACGACCCGAGTTCTCCGAATTCGAATTTGACGTTCGCTGGCCCCATAACGATGACCAATAACCGGTTCATCTCAAATGGGTTTGCTGCGGGCACGACAGGCGGAGGGCTGATTCTGGGAGATCCTTCGCAGCCTTCTACGCTGACGCTGCCAACGACGTCGAACTTTACTTTGAGCCTAGCTGCGCTGGCGGGGCCAATCGTCGTCGAAGTATTTTGGCCAGCAAAGGTCAATACTTTGCCGACTGTTTGGCTGAGAGTAATGGTTTGCGGTGTGGCCGGAGAGCCTAGCACGAGCTTTGCGGCGGCTGCCAAGTTGTTGGTGACAGATACGTTATTGCCGCCAAGGAAGACAGGCCCTGTGAGGTTCAAGTTGAAGGCTTGCCCCGGCGCATTGGCTGCGGTCAAACCTCCCCCGGTGGCGCCGCCGGTCAGCGTCAACTGATTCGACAGCGTGCGATCCGCGTTGTAAGGCACAAGCGCGGGGTTCGTGTTTGAATTTGTAGCGAAG
>Ga0206917_1026_pt1 | contig 46277 bp, 26 predicted proteins | sample Alteio_BWOrgHeat_68_FD_152931 | JGI IMG/M metagenome (GOLD analysis project Ga0206917, IMG submission 152931) | Enriched cells from forest soil in Barre Woods Harvard Forest LTER site, Petersham, Massachusetts, United States -... | ecosystem: Environmental > Terrestrial > Soil > Temperate forest >...
GTGGATGATCAAGAAGAGCGAGTTGCCGAAAGGGTGGGAGAAGGACTTGCCGACGTTCCCGGCGGACGCAAAGGGGATGGCGAGCCGCGTTTCCGGTGGGAAGGCGGAGAATGCAATCGCGAAGAACGTGCCGTGGATGTTAGGTGGATCGGCGGACCTTGCGCCTTCGACGAAAACGCTGCTGACGTTTCCCGAGGCGGGCGGGGATTTGGAGCCGAACAATCCGGGCGGTCGCAACATGCACTTTGGTATCCGCGAGCATGGGATGGTTGCGGCGGTGAACGGTATGGTGTCGTGCGGTTTGCGGGCGTTCGGGGCGACGTTCTTTGTGTTCAGCGATTACTGCCGTCCGAGTATTCGGTTGGCGGCGATCATGAAGTTTCCGACGATCATTGTGTTCACGCACGATTCGATCGGCGTTGGCGAGGATGGGCCGACGCATGAGCCGATTGAGCAGCTGGCGGCGTGCCGCGCGATTCCACGGCTACTCGTGATGCGGCCCGGGGATGCGAACGAGGTATCGCAGGCGTGGAAGGTCGCGATGGAGCAGACCGAGCGGCCCACGGCGATGATTCTCACGCGACAGGATTTGCCGACCGTGGATCGGACGAAGTACGGGGCGGCGACGGGCGTGGCGAAGGGTGGGTACGTGCTGGCGGATAGCGGCAAGGGCGAGCCGGAGGTCATTATCATGTCGACCGGTAGCGAAGTGCAGTACGCGGTCGGGGCGCATGAGAAGCTTGTTGCCGAAGGGGTAAAGAGCCGCGTGGTGAGTTTGCCGTCGTTCGAGTTGTTCAACGAGCAGCCGGCCAAGTATCGCGATGAGGTGTTGCCGCCGAAGGTAACCAAGCGAATTGCGATCGAGGCGGGGGTGAAGCAGTGCTGGGATCAGTATTTGGGCCTCGAGGGAGTGTTTGTGGGGCTGGATACTTATGGGGCTTCGGCGCCCTATCAGGAGATTTATAAGCATCGCGGGATTACGGCGGAGGCCGTGGTGGCGGCGGCGAAGAAGTTGTTGAAGTGAGTGGTTAAAGGGAGGTTTGAGCGCTCGGGACCGGAGGGCGTGGCCCTCCGGCTATTGTTGTTGTGAGGCGGCCGAAGCTGGGGGTTTCTTGCCCGGGGTTTCTTTGCGGCGGATAATGGGGGTTGCGGCCTCTCAATACAACAACCCCGGCGGCTAGCACGATGCCACGCCATTTTTTTTCTTGTCTTGCGATCGTTTCACTTTCGATTTGGATGGCGCCGGCTGCGTTGCACGCGGCAGATCTGCTCGATGAAGTGCCGAACGATGCACTCGGGTTTGTGGTCGTTCACAACCTATCGGCATTCGATGCCAAAGTGGGCCGCTTGGCGACGACGCTGCACCACAATTTGCCGCGGCCGTTGGAGCTTTTGCAGCTAACGGCTGGGGTGAGTGAAGGGCTGAAGGCGGATGGGGACATCATGCTCGTGCTGTTTCCAGAGAGCGGAGATGGCGGCGCGTGGCGGTATTGCGTTTGGGTGCCGGTCGCGGATTACGACAAGTTCTTGAATTCGGTGCATGCGAAATCGGTCGACGGGATCTCGACGGCGACGATTGCGGGCGAAGATTTGCTTGTCGTCCGGCGCAAGGAGTGGGCGCTCGTGATGGATCCGGATCAGCGGGAACGACTGCTCGAACTGGCGAATGCTACGCCGGCGCCGCCACCGATGCCGGCGTGGAAGCCGTGGATGAATTCGAACGATGTGACGGTGGTGAGCTTTGCGACAGGGCTGCGCGAACTTCAAAACTGGCTGGATGAAGATGCAGACGCGGAGGAGCGGAGCGGCTCGAGTGCGCAGGCGAATGGGGCGTTCGGTCCGGTGAATCCGAATGGCGATCGCGGCGCGATGCCGGTAACCCGCGGGGCGGGAGATTCGCTGCAAAACGTCAAGGTCGAATATCGGAAGTGGGTGGCATGTTCGCCGGAATTGTCGCAGGCGCTGCAGCAGGTGACGGCTGCGGCCATGGGAGTGCGGCTCGACGAAAGCGGCAATGCGACAGCGGGAGTACGCGCCGCGATCAACAAAGAGTTTACCGACGAGCTCGTGGGCAAAACTGAGAAGGGATCGTCGAGTTTGCCGAATTCGGCATACGGCGGGGGTGGTTTTGCGATCGTTGGCGGGGGTCGAGTTGCGACACCGCTACTAGGCGATCTCACTTCTGCGTACGTGCGTCGGACGGCGCTCGACCTTGTGCAAGTAGAAAAAACGGAGCTTGATCCGGAAGCGCTGAAGCTGCTGCTGGAGTCCGTCGAAAAGGCGACGGTGCAAGTGAAATCGGTGGCGGTGCTGAGCCAACCGGGCGAGCCGCCGCAACCGGTCTACACGAATAATTTCACGGTGCTTCGCGTCGAATCGTCGAAGACTTTTGCAGAGCAGGCTGACGAGGTGATGCGACTTTGGAACAAAGCGAGTCGCGATGCGAAGGGCGGGACACACGAGGTGTTCGACGTGAATGAGACAAAAGTGGGCGAGCACGCGGCGAAGGAGTATTCGTTGGACGTCGCGGCGATGGATGGGGGTCCGGCGCTGCCGGAAGTTCGGCAGGCAATGGAGAAGTTATTTGGCGCTGGCGGTAAGCTGCGGGTGTGGATCGTGCCGGTAGACGACGAAACGGTGCTGCTGGCAACGGCAACGGAGGAGCAAGCGGGGGCGGCGGTTAAACTGTTGGAGCGAAAGCAGCCAATGGATTGGCAAGGGAGCGAGTTCGCGGCCGCGAGTTTGTTGACGCCTTCCGAGGGCGATTGGCGTGTGTTTGTCGACGCCCATCGTTACACCGACTGGGCGCGGCGGGAATCGATGGCAATGATTGGCGTGCCCGTCGTGGGGGGGCCGCTTGTTTTTGATTTTCCGGCATCACCGCCGTTGGCGCTGGCGGCGAGCATTCACGACGGCGAAGTGTGGCTGGATGGGGCGGTGCTGGCGGCGACCATTCGAAGCGCGGATACGTATTGGATTCGGACCCGCATGCGGAGCGGGCTACAAATGCGGGGACGGATCATCATGCCCAATCGCCCGGCCGTGAAGCCAAACTGAAGTCGGAGCGCGATTGGTTGCGAGCAGCGCGGCGAGCATTTCATCGGGTGAGCCATGCGGGGCATCGCCAAGAGGAAGCGCGACCAAATTCGCGAGTTTGCCAGGCGTGATGCTGCCGACCGCCGCTTCGCGGCCTAGGGCTTCGGCGCCGGCGAGTGTACCCATTCGCAGAGTCTCATGTGGATCGATACCTTGATGAGCGCGCGACACGTGCCGCATCTCGGCGAAGAGATCGAGGTCGGGATTGGAGGCCCGGCTATCCGTTCCGAGCGCTACTCGAACGCCGAGCTTGCGCGCAGTCGCGAGCGGGTAGGGAGAGTGGTCGAAATAAGCGTGCGTGCGTGGACAGTAGACGAGCGACATTCGATCGCGATGGGTTCCCAGAAAGTCGAGTTCGTCTTCGTCCAGATAGTTGCCGTGGATCACGAGTGCCCACGGGGCGTCTGCCAGCGTGCGGAGATAGTCGTGCGGGGTTGAGCCGGGCGGGACGGCTTCGGCATCCCACATGCTGCGTTCTTCGAGCAGGTCTTTGAAGGGGCCGTCGCCATTGCGCAGGAATTGCAATTCTTCGCGGCTTTCAGCGAGGTGCATCGCGACAGGCATGTTATTGCGGTGGGCGAGTGTTACCAGGGGTCGCAATAAAAGCGGCGAGACGGTGTAGGGAGCGTGCGGGCTGATGCCTTGAACGGGCGCGAATGAACTTGCCGTATTGCTCACGGCGGCAGCTGCCTGAAGGCGTTCGACGAGGGAGTTCAGGCTCGACTCGGCGCGGGCACGCGAAAATCCGATAACTTCGTGAAAGCACGTCGTGTCGATCGATGCAGCCGATGTGGCGGCAGGATTCGTTACGATATCGCCGACCATGGTGACGCCGGCGGCGAGAGTTTCTTGTTGGCCGAGAGTGATAGGGTTGGTTCGTTCTTTGTCGCCGCGAGCGCGTTCGGCGATGATCAGGCGAATCCAATCGACGATGCCGATTCCCGGTTGCCCGAGTGGTTGGCGGAGGTGGCTGAACTCCAAGTGAGTGTGAGCGTTGACGAGCCCAGGGAGCAGCGCGACGTTGCCGAGGTCGACGGGTTTGATCCCTGTGTCCGTCGAACCAACGGCGAGAATTCGGTCACCATCGAAAGTGACGACGCCGTTTTCAATGGGCGGTCGATCGACGGGAAAGACGATTCTTGCTCGCAGCGCGACTGGCATGCACCGATTGTAGCGGAGGCGCGGCGTGGATGAATCGGCAATTACTCGCCGGTGCTGGACGCGCCGGCGGGAACTGGGTGATGTGGCTGGCGAGCGCGGGCGTCGCTGATTTGCTCTTCACGAGTCGCTTGATAAGGCAAACGGTGGAGCCAGATTAAGGGCGCAATCATCAGCACTAAGCAAGCGCAGTCGATGGGTACGTTGTAGACGATTTGTTGGTTGTCGGCGGAGACGGAAAAGAGCGAGTGGAGGCCGGGATGAGCGTCGGCCCATTCGGGCAAGTGGGCGGTGGCAAAACCTAGCGAGTTGTAGGTCATATGAAACAGCATGCCAGGGATGAGGCTGCCGGTTTGGACGGCGATGTAGCCGATGAGGCAGCCGAGTACGACCGCAGAGAGGGACTGCTGGATGATGCCGTGCACGAGACCGAAGAAGATGGCGGAGAGGCCGATGGCCCACCACTTGCTGCCGAGGTGTCGCAGACCGGAAAGGATGAAACCGCGGAAGGCGAGCTCCTCGCAGAACGCGGGCAGGACGGCGATGATGACGTACGGGAGCCAGGAATTTGGCGCGCTTTTGAGCATCTGGCCGATGACTTCCAGCTTTTCGTGCAGCGAATCGCTGACGGGATACAGTTCGCGAATCCAAGTGGAGAGCTGAAGGCCGAGCGGATGGGCCAGCACGGCCAACGCAACGGCTACGAAGCAGGCGAGGGCGCTTGGCGCTCGGGCCAGCAACAGGGTTTTGCGTGGGCGATCGGTGAGGATAAGCGTCATAAGCAGCGCGGGCAGTGCGATGCAGACGACTTGGCTGATGAACAGCGACAGCGATAGGTAGGTGAAGTCCGGATTGGCCGGCGCGTTCGCGGTAATGGCCAGTTGCATGAAGAACTGGACGACCAGGATCAACACAACGCAGAAGAAGGCCTCGGCGAGCGTGGGGGTATCGCGGCGATCGCGGATGAGGTGGACGATCCAGCGGCGCGGGTCGAGGCGTTCGCTTTCGCGGAACAACACGGACTCTTGGTTGAATTGGTAGACGGCCCAACGAATGGCCCAATGGCAGCAGATGAGGGTGACGCCGCAGACGGGTACGAAATAGCGAAGGGCCTCGGTGTAATCGCCTTGGACGAGGCTCATCACGAGCAGTACGACGCCGGTGATCGGGATCAGGCTGTTGCCGAGGTTCAATTCCGAGCCGGGCGCGAGTGGCAGGAGCATCAGCGGCATGCTGATGAGGAACAGTGGCATCAGGTAGTACTGGCCTTCTTTCGTACTGCGTGCGAAGGCGGCGCAGGCCAGGCATAGGGCGCTGAATAGCGCGGTCATCGGCACGAGCGCTACGACCAGCCACAGTAGCGATGGAATGGGCGGAAGTTCCATTCCTTCGCCGATGTCGCCAATCGGCATCATGCTCAACTGCGAGACGACGTAGCGAGCGGTGACGCCGAGGCTGAGGAGATTCAACAGGGCAGTCGTCCCGCTGAATGTCATTACGGTGAGTAGTTTGCCCCACACGATTTCGGTACGGGCGGCGGGGCTCGAAAGCAAAGTTTCTAGCGTGCCGCGCTCTTTTTCGCCGGCGCAGAGGTCAACGGCGGGATAAAACGCGCCGGTGAGAGCCCAAATGAACAGCACGAATGGGAGGACTTTGGACCACATGAGGGCCTGCTGAGCGTGGCGCTCGGCGACGTCGTGTGGCTGAATCTCGAATGGCCGGGCGACGTTGGCCGGCACGCGGCTGGCGAGCAGGTTTTCGCGGACGATCTGGGATTTCCAAGAGTCGACGATTTGCTCGACCTGCATGTGCGCGACGCGCGATTTTTCTTTGCCGGAGTTGAACATCAGCTCCGGCTTTTCGATGTCGGCCGCGGCAGCGGCCGTGGCGGGAGCATCCTTCGCGCCAGCTGCGCGGGAGTTGATCTGCTCGCGGAGCTGACGAAGTCGATCGCCGAAGCCGGGCGGGAAATTGAGCACGACCTGCACGTCGCCGGACTTCAAGCGCGCCTCGGCGCGCTCGAGCTCGGAGTCTTGCTTTTCGGCGTCACTTTTGGAATCGTTCTTTCCTGGAGAATCAGCGTTTTCATCAGACGAGGCTTTTTCGGCGGGCGAATTCTCTCGCGTTTTGGCAAATTCTACGTGGAGCCAGTCGGCTACCTTTGGATCACCGGCCATCTTGGCGGCGAAATGGCCGTCTTCGAATAGGGCCGGGAATTCGTCGCTACCCTCGAGCTGTTCGGACCCGACGACGAGGACGCGTGGTTCGCTCTTCCGCACGAATTGTGAGAGCTGGAAGACGCTGGTGCCCAGGAGTGGATAGAGCAATAGCGGCAATACGGCGATCATGAACAGCGTCCGCCGATCGCGAAGTTGATCGCGAATCTCGCGGGCGTAGATCAGACGTATGTTGCGCCAGTTCATTGCTGCGGTAGAGACTAGGGGTTCGGGGCTAGGGAAATGCTATACGGGTTGAGGTTGGAGGGATTGGTTGTGGCGCGAAATTAATTGGAAGAAGAGTTCTTCCAGGTCTCGCTCGGCTTGTTGGTTGCGGAGGTCGTCGAGGGTGCCCTCGGCGAGGATGTTGCCGCGGTGCATGATGGCTATGCGGTCGCAAAGGCGTTCGGCTTCGCGCATGATGTGGGTCGAAAACAGGATGCACTTGCCTTGATCGCGGAGCTCGGCGACGGTATCCAGCAGGGCGCGGGCTACGAGGACGTCGAGGCCGGTGGTGGCTTCGTCGAAGATTAGGACCGGCGGGTCGTGGATGATGGCGCGGGCGATCGAGACTTTTTGCTTCATGCCGGTCGACATTTTTGCGCCGAGCAGGTCGCGGATTTCTTGCATCTGGAGGCGCTCAAAGAGCAGCTCCATTCGGTCGTGGAGTTCGGCTTCTTCCATGCCGTACAGGCGCCCAAAGTACTCGACCATTTCCCACGCGGTCATGCGGTCGTAGACAGCGGTGTTCGCCGAAATGAAGCCGATTTGATGGCGAACCATTTCGGGCTGGGTGACGCAATCGAATCCGCCGACGACGGCCGTGCCGCTCGTGGGTTGCAGGATCGTGCTCAGGATTCGCAGGGCCGTGGTCTTCCCGGCGCCGTTGGGGCCGAGGAGGCCGTAGATTTGACCGGGCTGGGCGGTGAAGGTTACGTTCGACAGCGCAATGACATCGCCGCGGCTGATATCTGGATAAGACTTTGTGAGGGCGGTGACATTGATCATCGGGCCACGAATCTCCGAATCGCGACACTAAAAGACGGACTGCGCCCGAGCGACCCCTACAGGCGATAACCCCATACTGGAATTTAGCTTATATCGAGCGGCTTGGGCAGGGATCGCGGCCTAGAATTGAGGAGCTACGTCATTTGGGCGCGGATCAAGCGGTACTATCGCCCTGCACGATCGTGAGAGGCACGAGCGTTCGCGCGGCGCCATTCTTCGGAGCATGCTGCGCGTTTCGGATTTGCTCGTAGCGCTGGTGGTTGGCTTCGATCGCCCACTCTTCGCGCGCCGAATCAAACAGTTGGTAGTGGACGTTGCGCTGGCGTGGCGTGAAGCCGAGTTCTGAAATTGCGCCGCGGATTTCGTCGAGCGATAGGTGGTGCACGGTGCCGGCCTCGGCGACGACGTTTTCTTCGATCATCAGGCTGCCCATGTCGTTCGCGCCGTAGAGCAATGCTAGCTGGCCGATCTTCAAGCCTTGCGTGACCCAGCTGGATTGGATGTTGGCGAAATTGTCGAGGTAGAGGCGGGCGACGGCGTTTGTTCTCAGGTATTCGAACGAGCCGGCGGGTGGCGTGTCGGCCATGTCGGTGTGGTCGGGTTGGAACGTCCAACAGATGAAAGCGGTGAACCCGCCCGTTTCGTCTTGCACCTGGCGAAGGCGTTCGAGGTGCTCGATGCGTTCGGCGAGAGTTTCGACGTGGCCAAACATCATGGTGGCGGTGCTGCGGCCACCCAGCGAGTGCCAGACACGATTTACTTCGAGCCAGTCATCGGTCATGACTTTGCCGCGAGTGATGGCACTGCGGACGCGGTCGACGAGGATTTCGGCGCCACCGCCCGGGAGGCTGCCGAGGCCGGCGGCTTTGAGGCGTTCGAGGACTGTGCGAAGCGGGAGCTTTGAGACTTTGGTGAAGTGGTAGATTTCCGGCGGGCTGAAACCGTGGATGTTGAGCGAAGGGAAGCGGTCTTTGATATCGCGGAGGAGCTGCTCGTACCACTCGAGTTTGAACTCGGGGTGGAGGCCGCCCTGCATCAGGATTTGATCGCCGCCGAGGTCGAGCGTTTCTTGGATTTTTTGGCAGAGCTCGTCGCGGTCGAGCACGTAGCCTTCTTTGGACTTCGGCGTACGGTAGAAGGCGCAGAAATCGCAGACCGCGGTGCAGACATTGGTGTAGTTGACGTTGCGGTCGATGTTGTACGTGCGGTAGTTCTCTGGGTGGAGGCGACGCGTGACGGCATCGGCGGCGCGGCCGAGGGCGGCGAGGTCGTGCGATTCGAGCAGGCGGAGGCCCTCTTCCGGCGTGAGGCGTTCGCCGGCGACGGCTTTGTCCAGGATTTCGCGGTGGTTTTGTAGGGCGACCATAGGTTTAGTTTAGCGGGTCAGGGACGACATGGGATGGGCGCGCCAATGACCGGCAGTGCGGATTCACGACCAGGCGGAGCAAGATTATGTTTGACGCACAGGTCGTAGAAGCGGCGCAGGCCCGCTTGTTCGCGCGGACCTAGTGTGAAATGTAAGTTGTCGCGGAAGTAGCTTTCAGCGAGTGCGACAGGGATATCGAGCAGCGGCGCTTCCTGGGCAGCGATTTGCTCAAAATGCTGAACGCCACGATCGCGGACGGTGTTGAGTACGTCGGTGAGTTCCGACGAAATCGTGCTGTCGGCGGCGATCCACATAGCGAAGACGAAAGGCAGGCCGGTCCACTCGCTCCACTTTTCGCCGAGGTCCCACTCATCGCAAATCTCTTTGATGTGGGCGGGCTGTTGAGCGTTGGTAATCGCGCGATCCCCGATTAAGAGAACGGCATCGGCTGTGGAGGTCTCGGGACCGCAGCCGATGGGAAGCGACTCGAGCGCGGGACGCACGCCGCACATTTCCGCGAGCAGGATTTGGCTCAGGGCGGCGCTAGTGCGCGAGCCCTCATCGAGCGCGAGGCGACGAACTTCGTTTGGCGGCACACGAAACTGCACTTTGACGCTCAAAACCGCACCGTGGCAGGCGACGCAGGCGTTGGAGACGATGCGGTGGCGCGGGGCCCGGAAGAACTCGACCGAGGGAACGAGGGCGACGTCCAACCGGCCGGCGGCGAGTGAATCGGCAAGGCGGCTTGGCAAATCGTAAGTTAGCGCGGCTTGCGGCGCAAGTGCGGGCAAGTCGTAAACGAGCGGTTTACTGTTCAGATAGTTAACGGCGCCGATACGCATGATTGAAAGCATTATACGGCAATTGAAGGCCGATCGTTAGTCGCGCCAGATACTGATAATGCGCCGATTTGTTTTTGGGAACTTTCAGGCGGTGGGACCGTCTAACCTTCGAGCACGCAGTTTGGGCCAGTCTTAGAAGGTGATATTTATGTGGGCCGATTTATCGCGCGTAGGTCGTATTTGGCGGCGAACCAAGCGCAGGTTGATTCCAGCGATCGCCTTTTCAGCGATGCTAGCAACCAGAAACGCGGACGCGCGCGTCAAATTAATTACGCTGCCTGTTCGCGAGCGAGTGGAAATCCAACTCGACAATCCGAATGCCACGCTGGTGGAAGAAGAACGCGTCGTACCGCTCGTGAAGGGCGAGAATCAGGTCGACTTCTCTTGGGCTAATACGCAGATCGATCCGGACACAATCGTATTTCGAGTGATCGGGTCCGCTGAAGAGAAAAAGTCTGAGATTAATGTCGTCGCCGTGAGCTATCCGCCCAACGAAGCGTCACTGGCTTGGACCATTGGCGCCAGTGACGCGTGCTCGGCGCGCGTGCGGATCAGTTATCTGCTCGGGAATTTGACAAAGAGTTTTGCCTACCGCGCGGTTGCGTCGCGCGATGAGAAACATCTGACGTTGTCGCAGTACATGCGCGTGGACAATCTTGCCAATGAAGAGTTTTCGCAGAGCGATGTGTATGCGGGCTTTGGGCCCACGTTTCAGAAGCCTATCGGGCTTAACGAGACGAAGGAAATACTGGTCGACAAATTCGAAGGGGTGCCGGTCGAAAAGATTTATTCGTGCAATCCGCAAGAGTCCGACTACTTGGATCGCGCCCAAAACAAGTTACGCGTGCCAATGCATTACGTGCTCACAAATGACGCGGCGCACAAGCTCGGCAATGCGGCTTTGCCGTACGGGAAGGTGCGAATGTTTATCGAAGGGGCGGCGGGAAGTGCGCAGGCGGGAACCGCGTTTCTCGGCGAGGACTGGGGCAAATTTACGCCAAAGGACGGCGAGATGCGGCTGTACTTGGGGGTGACGCAGGACGTCGTCGTAAAACGAACAATTGAAAAGAGTGAATTCAAGCGGGTGACGGGAAATCTGTTTAACCATGACATTGTCGTGAAGTACGAGATCGAGAATTTCAAGAAAGAACCAGTGACGCTGAACGTGGCGGAGAATTTGACTTATTTACGCAATGAGATTCACGGAAATACAAGTCGTGAGGTGGACTATGAACTTCACAACGACACGACGTTCGAGGGTGGTCCGGATCCGGAACATAGCCGGGCGGACCAGTTGGAGTTTCACGCGAAGCTGCCCGCGGCGGACGGCGAGGGGAAGGCGGAGAAGATTGTGCATCGGTTGCATCTAACGCTGAAGAATGAGTGGTGAGTGGTTCGCAATGCGATTGAATTTGCCACAGAGGGCACAGAGGTCACAGAGAATACCAATGCGTACAGTTTTTCGATTTTTGGTCGCAGTTACCGCAACAGTCGGCATCGATAATTTCAGCGATGCGGAAAACATTGATCTTTCGACTGTGCCGGCACGCAACGCGGTGCAGCTCACTATTTACAACAGCGAAGACATCACGCTCGTACGGGAGACGCGCGTCGTGACGTTTAAGAAGGGGAGCAATCCGCTCCAGTTTTCCTGGGCGAATACGTTGATTGATCCTTCGAGTGTGGAGCTACGGTTTCTTACGTCTGCTGATAAGTTGGAGGTCGCGGATACAACGTTTCCTCATGACAAGCCGCAGATGTTGTATTGGAACGTGCGTAGTGAAATGGAGGGCGAAGCTACGATTCAAATCACGTACTTCACGAGTGGCATCACGTGGAGCTCGGATTACGTGGTGATTGCGGATAAGGACGAGGCGAGGCTCGATATCGACGGGTTCGTGCGAGTTACTAACAACAGCGGCGAGGAGTATGAGAACGCCCAGATTCGGCTGGTTGTGGGCACGATCAATCTTGTGGAAAAAATTGCCCAGCTGGCGAAAGTTCCAGTGGGTGAAGTCAAAGACATGGATGGTGCGAAGCTTGGACTGATGCGGCGAGAGGTGTTAGCGGAGAGCATCGACCGATCGGCGAGTGGTGGCGCGGCGAACGCTGCGTGTATGCCTGCGGCGGCGGAAAAGGCGATTGTGAAAGAAGGATTGAGCGAGTACTTCATCTATTCAATCGAGGGAACCGAGACGATCCCTAATGGCTGGTCGAAGCGCATGCGAAGCTTTGCGGGGAAGGGCGTGCCGATGAAGGTAGAGTATCGATATCGCCCGAAAGAGTACGGAGACCAATTGGTGCGACTGTATTTGATGACGAACAACGAGGAGTCGAAGTTAGGTACGACTCCGCTGCCGGACGGGATGGTGCGGCTATTCCGAAGCAATGGGCGCGGCGGACTTTCTTATCTGACGCAGCAAGTGACTAAATACGTGCCGATTGGCGACAAGATTGAGTTGAACTTGGGAGCTGATCCGAACGTTGTGTTCGAGCTTAAGAAGGTTCGAATGTCGCGTGAAAAGTTGTGGATGCAGCTGCACGGTAAGAATACGTTTCAGGAAGTGGGCGTCGACACGACCGAGACGGAGCAGAACAGCACGGTCGTCGGTTGGGATGACCGCTGGGAATATCAGCAGCAAATTCGCAATTACACGGCGATGCCCATCGACTTGGAAGTTCGGCGGAGCTTTGACGGTGACACGGTTTTTCGAAGTCGACTGGAGCCGACACAATTTGATTATCAGACGGTGCAATTTACGACGCAGGTGCCAGCAGGCGAGAAAAAGGAATTGGCGTATGAAGTCGTGCAGCACCAAGGACGGAATGCGAAACAAACGCACGTAACGATTGAAGCGGCCGACGTGAAATCGCCGCGCTGACAATTCGATTCCCGCCCGAGGGGCTGATATCTTCGAAGTGCGGAGATATACTCCAACCACGCATGGTTACGAGGTTGGAGATCGGCATGGTTAGAGAGTTGATTTTGTTTCTGGGGCTGATCGGCGGGTTGAACGTCGGTCGAGGTCGCCTTTCTGCCGAGGAACTTCCGGCCGCCTTCCCGACGCTGAAAGTGCCCGATGATTTTAGCGTCGAACTCGCGGCAGGGCCGCCGTTGGTCGAGCGGCCGATCGTGGCGGCGTTCGATGACGAGGGACGGCTGTATGTGGCGGAGTCGTCTGGTTCGAACGATCCTGTGCAAAAGCAGTTAGCTGAAAAGCCGCACCGCATTTTGCGCCTGGAGGATACGGACGGCGACGGCAAATTCGATCGGCGGACCGTGTTTGCCGATCACATGATGTTTCCAGAAGGAGCGATGTTTTTGGATGGGTCGCTCTATGTGTCGGCGCCGCCAAGCATCTGGAAGCTGACCGATACCGATGGCGATGGCGTCGCGGATAAGCGCGTTGAGTGGTTTAAGGGCGGAACGCTGACCGGCTGCGCAAACGATTTGCACGGGCCATATGCCGGACCGGACGGCTGGATTTATTGGTGCAAGGGGGCGTTTGGTGAGCAAACGCACATGGTGAACGGGCACGAGTGGACTACGAAGGCGTCGCATATCTTTCGATGCAGGCGGGATGGAAGCGGCTTCGAACCGGTGATCACCTGCGGGATGGACAATCCCGTGGATGTCGCGTTTATGGCGGACGGGGAACGCATTCTCTCCGGCACTTATTTTGCTGATGGCCCGCGGCACGATGGGTTGGCACATGCGATTTACGGCGGCGTGTATGGAAAGAAGAACAGCGTACTTGCCGGGCATCCGCGAACGGGCGAGCTCATGCCGTTGCTGGTAACGCTGAGCCCTGCGGCGTGCTGTGGGTTGGAACGATATGAGTACGACGCGTTTGGTCCAGGTTACCTGGATAACCTTTTTCTTTGCCAATTCAACCTTCGCAAAGTTTCGCGGCACGTGCTGAGGCCGCGCGGGAGCACGTACAGTAGCGAGGACAGTGACTTTGTGTGGTCGGATTTTGTGGACTTCCATCCGACGGATGTCGTTGTCGATGCGGATGGGAGTTTGCTCGTCGTCGATACGGGCGGGTGGTACAAATTGTGTTGCCCCACATCGCAGCTGTGGAAGCCGGACGTGCTTGGCGGCATTTACCGGATAAGGCGTACAGGGCCCAAGATACCTGCCGATCCGCGCGGTCGTGAAATCGATTGGCAGCATGCGAAGATTGACCGACTTTGGCAGCTGCTCGGCGATGAGCGGCCGGCGGTTCGGCACCGAGCGAGTGAATCACTTTTATCGCAAGGAGACTCGAGCGAGCTACAAGGGTTTCTACAGAAATGGGAAGACGAAAGAAATCGAGCCGCCGATCGTCGCCAACCAGAATCGAAACAGGTTACGCTCGCGCGAGAGTGGATGTTGTCGCGGCTCGATTCGGAGTTATCTCGGCGGCTCTTGCGTTCATTCTTATCAAACGGTGACGATGAAGAGCGACACGTCGCATTGCAGTCTGCCAGTTTGAATCGCGATAAGGAGGCGGCGGGCGAAGTTCGGAAGATACTGAAGCAGGATACGGCGGCCAATCGTCGCATTGCGGCGGAGGCGCTTGGGAGAATCGGTGATACGTCGGCAGTGCCTGAACTTCTGAGCGCGGCCGAAAGTGCGGACGACCGGATTCTGCAGCATTCGGTCGTCTATGCGCTCATTGAGTTGGCGGATCCGGTGGCTACTCGGCGGGAAATATCGAGCAAATCGCCGAAGGTCGTCGCAGCGGCGCTGCTCGCGCTTGATCAGATGGCTGGCAGCGATATCAGGGCCACGGATGTAATTCCACATTTGAATGCGGCGGATGAGACGCTGAGGCAAGCGGCAGGATGGATTGTAAGGCAACACGCCGAGTGGGGTGGCGAGTTAGCACAATCGCTTGATCAGCAACTGAAATCGCTCAGCGGCAAAAAGGCCGAGAAAGACGAGGCGAGTGGGAACGACGCTTTGCGCGAACTTTTGAGTCTCTTCGCTTCCGACCCGGCAGTGCAAAAAGTTCTGGCCGACGCTTGCACGGCTCATGAAAGCTCGCCGGAGTCGCGACGAGTCGCGCTGCGTGCAATGGCGAACGTGACGCTGCAAGGCCCACCGGATGACTGGAAGCCGGCGATCGCGAAGGCGCTGACGTCGGCGAGCGCGGATGAGTTGCCGCTGGCGATCGCGACGGCGCGGCGTTTTCCGATCGTGTCTTCAAGCGATTCGGGCATTTCTCGGGCGCTCACCGAGATCGGCAATAGCGATCGATACCCGGCGGAGCAGCGAGTCGACGCGCTGTCGATCGTCGCGGGAAAAGCGCCGAGTCTGAGCGATGCGGAGTTCGATCTGCTCATTCAGTCGCTTTCGGGCGATTCGCCGGTGGCCGTACGGTCCGCGGCTGCCGATGCGATTTCAAAATCGCATCTTAGCCCAACTCAATTGAAGGCTTTGTGCAAAGCGATCGAGACGGCGAGTCCGCTGGAGTTGAATCGCCTTCTGAAGCCATTTGCCGCGATGAAGGACGACGCGATTGGGCTGACGTTAATTGCCGCGATCAAGGCTTCGCCGTCGGTTGCGTCGCTACGACTTGATCTGCTCCGTGAAGCGTTGGAGAAGTACGGGCCATGCGTGCAGCAAGGAATTGGTGAGTTGGAAGCGGTCGTCAATGTGGATGCGAGCTCACAGCGGCAACGCATTGAGGCGATGCTTCCATATGTCGCGAAAGGGGATGTGCGACGTGGTCATGCCGTGTTCTACAGTGCGAAGGCTGCATGCTCGTCGTGTCATCGCATGGGTTACGCGGGAGGCACGACAGGGCCGGAGCTTTCGCATGTTGGGCAAACTCGCTCCGAGCGAGATATTTTGGAATCCGTTCTTTTTCCAAGCTTGAGCTTCGTACGAAGCTACGAACCGATGTTGATCACGACGCAGGACGGCAGAACCATTAACGGGATCATTAAGGAAGAGACGACGCAGGAGTATGTGGTAGCGACGGGGCCGGATCAAATGGTGAGGCTGCTACGGACAGAAGTCGATGAGATTCAGCCGAGCAAGACTTCGATTATGCCGGCGGGGTTGGATAGGCAATTGACGCCGGGGGAGCTCGGCGATTTGGTGGCGTTTTTGAAGAATCCTACCAATGCGGAGAAAGCGAAACCGCAAGCGGCGAAGTAGTCGTTGATAATTCCGTCCGCGCTGCTATTTTCGGCTTACTAGGAATTCGACGACGTCGAGGAATTCGGTCGGCGAGAGCGTGCTCGCGAGATTCTCGGGCATGCTGCTTTGGTTCGTGGTGCGCTGTTCGTCGATGTCGTCGTTCTTGATGGTTGCTTGTTTGCCCTCGGCCATGAGCAGTGTGACTGAGTCGCTCTCCTTCTTGATGATGAAGCCGACGAGGGTTTTGCCTTCGTTGGTGATGACCGTGGTTGTTTGGTATTTGGGGTCGACTTTCTTGCTGGGCTCGATGATCGACTCGACGATGTCGTGACGCGTGAGTCGTTTACCGACTTCGCTGAGGTCGGGGCCGAAGGTGTAGCCGGTGTTGCCGACTTTGTGGCAGCTGACGCAAAGTCGGCTGAAGACGGAGTGGCCGTTGTTGGCGTCGCCGGGCATTTTTTCGATTGCTGCGTAGGCTTTGGCGCGCGTCTTCTCGGGCGTTTGTGGGTTGATTAGTTTTTTCAGTTCGCCTTGGGCAGCAGCGCCGGGGGCTCGGCGTCGGATGTAATTGTCGAGAAATTCTTTGGCGTGGTCGTTATCGACGGTCAGCTTACCGGATTGGTACGCGTCTTTCCATTGCGGTTCGAGTGCAGCGAGTGTGTGCTCGAGCGTGTAATCGATGAAGGAATCCGAAGGGGAGTTCAGGACGGCCAGCGATGCGGTAAGTGCGGCCGAAGATTGGAAGAAGCTCAGGCCGCGGATGGCTTCGAGGCGGACGCGCGGGTTTTCGTCGTTTACGCCGGCGGCGAGGAGGTCGACGGCGTTCGGCAGGTAGTCGCGTTCGTCGGACGCGACGTGCATGGCGGCGGCGCGGGCGTTGAAGGTTTTGGCGCCGAGGACCTCGCTCAGCAGCTTCTCATCGACGGCGTGCTGCGATTGCAGCGCCCACAGAGCTTCGCAGCGGAGGCGGTCGTAATCGGCGTCGTTTTTGTCGAGGCTGGCGACCCATTTGTTGACGGCGGCGACGACGGCGTCTTTGGGGCGATCGCGGAGTTCGCGGCGGGCGCGGTAGCGGGTGCGGAGTTCGTGCGTGCGGAGTTGGTCGAGGAGTTCTTCTTCGCTCTTGTCATACTGCGTGATGGGGTCGAGCAGTTTGTTCTTCGTGTAGACCATGCGGTAGATGCGGCCGCGGGTGTGGTCGCGGTTCGGGTCGCGCTGGGAATACTGCATGTGGCCGATGAGTGCGTTGCACCAATCGCCGAACCAGAGGGCGCCGTCGGGGCCGATCTGGGCATCGACGGGGCGAAAGTTTTTGTCGGTGCTGCGGAGGAGGTCGTCGGGGATTTGTTTACCGTCGGCGCCTTTTTCCGACGACATGATTCGCTCGCCGGTGTAGCCGGCGCCTTGGTCGCGGATGTTGAACCGGGGCATGCCGTTCATGTTGATGACGCAAGAGTAGGTGAATTGGCCTTGGACGCCTTGTGGGAATTGGCGCGAGAACAAGAACTCGTTGCCGACGCAGGGGCGCATGCCTTGGTTGTTGAAGACGGGGTCCATGCCGCGGCGGCCCTGCACTTCGGCGCCGGAGAGGGGGGAATCCCAATGTTGTTGGGCGGAGGTGCCGTCGCCGACGAAGCCTTGGCCCCACTGGTCGAAGACGTAACACCAGGGGTTGCCGTAGCCCGGCGTGACGTAGTGATTGATCTTCATCGTGCGGAGGTCGATGATGTGCGAGCCGGGAGCGTCGTGCGTGCGGTGCGGGCCCCACGGGGTTTCGACCGTGGTGCTCATCGAGATGCCCTCGAGGTTGTGGAGCAGGCCGCCGTTGGAGAATTGGAATTTGCCGGCGACATGATGGGTGTCGTCGCTGGCCCAGCCATCGACCAATGGGACGACGAGGTCGGCTTTGCCGTCGCCGTCAGTGTCTTTCAGGAAGAGGTATCGCGGTTGGTCGACGACGATGACGCCGCCGTTCCAGAATTCGAAGCCGGTGGGGCAGGTGAGCTTGTCGTAGAAGACAGTGCATTTATCGGCGCGGCCGTCGTGGTCGGTGTCTTCGAGGATGAGCAGGCGATCGCTGGGGCGCGGGTCGCCGGGCTTCCACATGGGGTACGTAGGCATGCAGCAGACCCAGAGGCGGCCGCGGTTGTCGAAGTTGATTTGGTCGGGCTTAGCCAGTTCGGGAAACTCGCGCTCGCTCGCGAAAAGTTTGACTTCGAAGCCATCGGGGACTTTCATCGTTTTGATGCAGTCCTCGGGCGAGAGGTATTCGAGCTTTTCGGGCTCTGAGTAGTGCTGAGCCGGGTTGCCGAATCGTGTTTCAGGGACGATCAGGTCGCCGGTGTTGCTATCGTCGGGTGGGCCGGGATTTTTGCCTTGGGCGATGTCCCAAACGAGGCGATCGCGAACGGCAGCCATCGCGCGGATTTTGGCGATTTCGCGCGGGAAAGTTTCGGTGTCCCACGTGCGACGGCCGCCATAGACGTACCAACCGTTGAGCATGCGGTAGTCTTGAAGGTGGATCCACGATTTGTCGATGATGGCGTCACGGAGTTTTTTGAAGTCGTCGGCGTCCATGTCGACGGTCATTGGTTCGCCGAATAGCTGGCGATCGAGGTCGGCGGCGATGAAGCGGTCACCGGCTTCATTCAGATGGCAGCCGTTGATGGTGTATTGCATTCCGGCGTCTTTGGCGAAGGCGGCTTTCGTCGGTGTGAATAAATCGACGTAGGCGAGGCCGCGCGCCTTGGCGACTTCGGCGATGATCTTTGTGTAGGCAGCGAGTTGTTCGTCGCGGTCGTCGGCGTTTGGCCAAAGTGGGTTGCCGGTTGGCTCCCAAGCGACGGGGGATACCAAGACAAAGCGTGGCGACGAGCCGTCGAGGCGGGTATATTGCTTCGCCATGGAATCGAGGTAGTTGTTGTAGGCCTCGCGGAAATGCTGCGCCCCGTTTTTTCCGGCGAAGGCTTCGTTGAAGCCGAAGAAGCAGAGGAAGGTGTCGGGGGCGAAGATTTTTAGCGGGTCATCGAGCGCGGTGTAGTCGTTTGGGCGTTGGCGGTCGTCGACGGCATCGCAGGGGCGGGCGAAATTGCGGACGACAAGTTCCAGCTTTGGGAGACGCGTTTGGAGGAGCGCTTCGAAGTTGCCGTAGAGGTTCATTCGCTCGGCGAGCGAGTTGCCGACGAGGGCGATGTGTTCGTGTTCGATGAACTTGAGCGGGAGCGCGCTCGGAGGAAGTTTAGCGTCGGACGCGACAGCGGGTATTTTGGGAACGGCGTTGTCGGAGGTGCCGGCTGCTTGAACCGCCGCAAGACTGAAGAAAGTTAAAACGAGCGTGAGAATGACGCAAGTTACGCGTTTCATGGGTTGTCGACCACGATTGGATTTTGTTGCGCGTGCGAGAAGGCGGAGTACCGACGGCGTATGCCCTCGGCTATTGGCGCAATTGGTTCGGTAAGAAGTCCGCCGTCGCTGCGATTATGACAGGACTTCGTGCACGACGCGAGCAGGGATGACGCCGGTTAGCTTTTGGTCGAGGCCCAGGTATTTGTACGTAAACCGGTCATGGTCAAAGCCGAGCTGGTTCAGCACGGTGGCGTGGAAATCGCGGACGTGGACCGGGTCTTTGGTGATGTTGTAGGAGAAATCGTCGGTTTCGCCGAGGATCGTGCCGCGTTTGAAGCCGCCGCCGGTCATCCACATGGTGAAGCAGCGGGGGTGGTGGTCGCGGCCGTAGTTTTGGTGCGAGAGGCCGCCTTGCGAGTACACGGTACGGCCGAATTCGCCGCCCCAGATGACGAGCGTTTCATCGAGCAGGCCGCGCTGCTTGAGGTCTTGGACGAGGGCGTGGCAGGGTTGGTCGACGTCGGCGCATTGCATTGGGAGGCGGCCGGCGACATTGCCGTGGGTGTCCCAGTTGTTGTGATAGATTTGCACGAAGCGGACGCCGCGTTCGACCATGCGGCGGGCGAGCAGGGCGGTGTTGGCGAAGGTGCCGGGTTGTTTGGCGGCGTCGCCGTACATTTTGTAGGTCGATTCAGGTTCGCTGGCGATGTCGGTGAGATCGGGCACGCTGGATTGCATGCGGTACGCCATTTCGTATTGCTGGATCCGCGTTTCGGTCTGCGGATCATGCAGCTGTTTGAAGTTCAGCTCGTTGAGGGCGTTGACGCCGTCGAGGCTGGCGCGGCGGACATCGCGCGAGACGCCAGGGGGGTCATTGATGTAAAGGATCGGATCGCCGGCGGTGCGGAAGCTGACACCGGCGTGTTGGCCGGGGAGGAAACCCGAGGACCAAAGGCGCGCGGAGATGGCCTGCACTTGTTCGGTGTTCGTGCTCTTGGCGACCATGACGACGAAGGTCGGCAGGTTTTCGTTGAGCGAGCCGAGCCCATACGACGACCACGCGCCGAGGCACGGGCGGCCGGTGACCTGGTTGCCGGTTTGCATGAGTGTGATGGCGGGCTCATGGTTGATGGCATCGGTGTGCATGCTACGGATGAAGACGACGTCGTCGACCATCTTCTTCATGTAGGGCAGGATTTCGCTGACCCACATGCCGGATTGGCCACACTGCTCAAATTTGTATTTCGACGGAGCGATGGGGAAACGGGCCTGGCCGCTGGTCATCGTGGTGAGGCGTTGGCCCATGCGGACGGACTCGGGCAGGTCTTTGTCGAACCAGCCATCCATGACGGGCTTGTAGTCGTAGAGGTCTTGTTGCGGCGGGCCGCCGACCATGTGTAGGTAGATGACTTGCTTAGCTTTGGGAGCGAAGTGAGTGAGAGACTTGGGCAGGCCGGCGGCGGGCGACGTGGCCGCGGCAGCAAGTGCATTCGGCGCGAGGGATGCGAGCGCGGCGGTGCCGAGCAGGTGCGAGCCGGCCGACAGGAAGTGGCGGCGCGTCACGTTTTGGCGAAATTCTTCGAAGGGATTCATAGAATTAGTTGAGCCAAATCACTGAGGCAAAATGGCTCGGCTATTTGTTGAGGACTTCGTCGAGATTCATGAGTTCGTTGGTGACCATGGTCCAGGCAGCGAGTTGCGGTACGGGGACTTTGGCGTCGCTTTTGGATTCGCCATCGGTGACGAGTTTGCTGGCGTCGTCTGGCGAAGCGTTGTAGTGGGCTTCGAACTTTTTCAGCGTGTCGCGGACGATGGTTAGCTCTTCGGGGTGAAGGGAGCGACCTATCAAGCGATCGGCGATAAAGTTGATGCGCCGATCGGTGTTTTGACGGGCTTCAATTGCTTGTTGCGCTAGGTGGCGCGCGGCTTCGACGAACTGTGGATCGTTAAGCGTCACGAGCGCCTGGAGCGGCGTGTTGGTGCGCTCGCGAACCATTGTGCAGACTTCGCGCGTGGGGGCGTTGAAGACGTCCATCGAGGCGGGCGGGGCAGCGCGTTTCCAGAATGTGTACATGCTGCGGCGGTAGAGGGCGTCGCCCGTGTCTTGTTTGTAGTCGCGGGTGTTGCTGCCGATCATGGCGACGGCTTCCCACACGCCGGGCGGCTGGTAGGGTTTTACGCTGGGTCCGCCGATTTTTTCCGAGAGCAAACCACTTGCGGAGAGGGCGTAGTCGCGGACCATTTCGGCATCCATGCGGAAGCGCGGGCCACGTGAGAGGAGGCGATTCTCGCCGTCTTTTTCGAGTTTTTCTGGTGTCGTGATCGAGCTTTGCCGGTAGGTGGCGGACATCACCATCATTTTGAAGAGGCGTTTTATGTCCCAACCCGATTCGCGGAAGTCGACGGCGAGCCAATCGAGCAGTTCTTGATTGCACGGCAAGTCGCCGGTGACGCCGAAATCTCCCGCAGTTTTCACGAGGCCGTTGCCGAAGACTTCGCTCCAGAAGCGATTAACGGTGACGCGGGCGGTGAGCGGATTCTCGGGGCGGAGCAACCACTTGGCGAGGCCTAGGCGGTTGCGCGGCAGATCGTCGGCGAATGACGGCAGGAACGCGGGCGTGGCGGGGGCCACTTCGTCTTTGCGTTGATCGTATTCGCCGCGGTTCAGGATGTAGGCGACTGCCTTATCCGGCTTGTCCTGCATCACGTAGCCGGAGGTGCTGCGGGCTTGGATATCTGCCTGTTCGCGGACAAGCGTTTCGTGGTTCTTGGAGAGCGCGCGGTACGAATCGTCGATCGTGGTTAGCCACCAATCGTAGAGGCTGTTGAGGTCGGCTTCGTTGCGTTTCTCGGGCGGCGTGGCAACGACTGCGGACAGCGAGAGCTTGGCGAGCGAGGCGACTTCGCTTTCGGACAGTTGGCGGGAATAGACGCGGACGTCTTGGATCGTCGCGCCGGACATCGGGGATGTCGTGTTACGCTGGCCAATTTTGAAGGGGACACTGTTCTTGAGCGTACCCGTTAGGGCGTCGGCGATGACATTTGTGGGTTGAGGCTGGCCGTTGATAAAGATGTGGACGCCGGCCGCTTTGCTGCCGCCGTCGTAGGTGATGGCAACGTGGACCCATTGATCGGCGGGAAGCTGATCGCGAGTCATAATTTTCATCGCGTTTTGCGGCCAGCTATCGATGAAGTGGCCGCCAATACGGCGACCTTCGACCCACATATCCCAACCGCGGTAGTCGCGGCGATCGTCCATGCGAGCGAGTACGGAGCCGGACGCATCGTTCGCGGGCAGCTTCACCCAGGCGGCATAAGAGAAGGGCTGCTTCGCGTCGTAGTCGCCGACGGTTTTATCGGTTAGGACCGCACCCTGGTTGAGGTAGGCAGCTTTGGCCGAAACGTGACCAGGTCTCCATTCGACGGTTTTCGGCAGTTTGGCCGTCTGTGGTTTGCCTAGCAGGGTGTAGTGGATGGTGTTGCTGTCATCGTCGAGAGGCGCGAGGAAATCGAGGTCGGCGGTCGGCACTTCGGCGGCGACGTCTTCCGGCTTGGCTTTGGCTAGCCACTCGTCGAACGCGGGGCGAGCCTCGTTGCGGCGAGCATCCATCACTCCCTTAGCAACCGGAATTTCTTTGGCGACTTCGCTCCACCGCTTTTCATCCGCGGCGAGCGGAACGGTAACGATGGGTGGCGTATTTTGAATGTTGCCATCCATCGGCGATTGCGTCGTGTTATTGAAGAACGCCGCTAGCTGATAGAACTCTTTTTGCGAGAGCGGATCAAATTTGTGGTCGTGGCAAACCGCACAGCCTGCGGTGAGGCCCATCCACACTTTCGACGTGGTTTCGACGCGGTCGCGCGTGTAGAGCACGGCGTATTCTTCGGGGATCGCGCCGCCTTCGTTGGTCGTGATGTTGCAGCGGTTGAAACCGGAGCCGAGCCGCTGGTCGAGCGTTGCGTTGGGCAGCAAGTCGCCGGCGAGGTTTTCGATTGTGAACTCATCGAACGGCATATTGGCGTTGAACGCTTTGATTACCCAATCGCGGTACGACCACATTTCGCGGTAGTTATCGAAGTGGATGCCGTGGGTGTCGGCATAGCGGGCGGCGTCGAGCCAGTAGCGGCCCCGGTGCTCACCCCATTTCGGGGACGAGAGGAGTTTGTCGACGAGGTGCTCGTATGCGTCCGAATCATTGTCGTTCGCGAACTCTTCCACGAGTTCGGGCTTGGGCGGCAAGCCGGTGAGGTCGAGGCTGACGCGACGGCAGAGCGTCCGGCGATCGGCTTCGGGAGCGGGCGCGAGGCCGGCTTCTTCCAGACGGGCGGCGACAAAACTGTCGATCGGGTTGCGCACCCACCAGCTGTTGCCGATCTTCGGCACGGGCGACCGGACTGGAGCGATGAGCGACCAATGGGGCTCGTAGTTCGCGCCTTCTTTGATCCACCGCGCGAGCGTTTGTTTTTCGGCGGAAGTGAGTTTCTTTTTGGTGACGGGCGGCGGCATTTGCTCGTCGGCATCGTCCGACAAGATGCGGCGGATCATTTCGCTCGCATCTGGATCGCCCGGCTTGATGGCTTTTTTATCTACGGCAACTTCACGTCGATCCAGCCGCAGGTCGGCTTGGCGCGAGGCGCTATCTGCGCCATGGCAGGAAAAACAATTCTCCAGCAGAATTGGGTGGATGTCGCGGTTGTATTGGAGCGGCAGCTCTGCGGACTGCGCAGAAGCGCAGCACGCAACCGTGGAAAGGAGCGCGATCGACGCTCGGAATTTACGCGCGACTATCTTCACCAATTGTGGTTGCCGCATGCTGTTTTAGGTGGGGGGTTTCGGAACCGTCGCGTGTGCCAGAGAGGCCGCTCCGCAACAATTCCCGCAGGCAAACCATCGCACCTGTTATCATAGCTGCGAACGCGACTTGAGCCAAGCGAATCGTTTCGGCTTAGAGCTCGATTTGGCCAGCCAGCGGGGCGCGATATTGGGTGGGGCAGCAGCTAAGATGTCGCGTTGGAAGCCAATCTAACGCAAACTTGCACAAGATATGCGAAAGCTTCTTTCTGCCGCGGTGTGTTTGATTTTGGCGACACACGCGGCGGCCCAGATTCCCGCGGAATTGCGCGTCGGGCGCGCGGGGCATGCATTCGATCATCTTGGCGAAATTGGTCGCCAAGCCGAATCCGCCGCGGAGAGCGGGGCGACAATTCTGTATACGACCGGCTTGGGTGAGGTAGGCTACGGTGGAATTCCAGCGCAAGAGGAATTTAAGAAGCTGCTGACGAGTGCTCGCGATTATAGCGATCAGGCAAAAGTTCGTGGCATCGAGCTCACGATCGGGTACTTGTGCGCGACGTCGATCGTCAAACTCGATTCGTTTGATAAGAACTGGACACCGGAGTTTCGCGGCCAGTTTCGCACGCGGCCCGGCGAGTGGCGACAACAAGATCGGCAAGGTCGGCCGCTCGCATCGTGGTATGGCGGCGACTATTCGCCGGCGTGCATGAATAACCCAGATTGGCGGGCTTATGAGCGCGCGATGGTGCGCTATCAATTGGAGACGGGGCACGGCGGGATTTTTTTTGATAACCCGACCGTGCATCCGCAGGGGTGCTATTGTCCCGACTGCATGCGGCAGTTTGGCGAAGCATTGAAAAGCGATGCTGGTGGTACGACGCTCGAACAGAGCGGCGACATTGCTGAACCTGAAGCTTGGCGCGCTTATGCGGACGCGCATCCGCAAGAGTTTTTGCGATTTCGATCGACGATTGCCCGCGGTTTTCTGGCGGAAATGCGCGAATATGCGAGGAGCATCAATCCGCACGCGCTCGTTACCTGCAACAACAGCTTGAACTCACCCGAGGTCTTGTTTTCGCAGTGCCGAACGTATGGCTATAACATTTTTGAGATGAGCAAGGCGGAAGACTATGTTGTAGTCGAAGACATGGGTTCGCAGCCGCGGGTGGAAGCGAACGGGCAGGTTTTTGAATATGGGCCAACGTACAAGCAGCTGAATGCGATCAGTCATGGAAAGCCGATTGTCGCGGTGACGATCGCGAACGGTGACTATCACACTCCGCCACGCCTGATGAGACTGGCAATGGCGGAGGCTGCGGCAAATGGTGCGTCGTACATGTCGTGGCCCACGTGGCCGGAAGCGGAGCGAACGCGGATGATTGCCACCGTGCGGCCGGAGGCGGACTTTTTGCGGTCCAACGAATCGCTGCTCAACGAGGGCACGCCTCGGGCGGATGTTGCACTGTTCTTGCCGTTTAAACGGTGGATCGAAACTGAAAAATGTGCGGCATCAGAGTTAGCGGCCGAGCTAACACGGGCGAACGTACAGTACCGCGTGATCAGCGACGACGACGGGAAATCGCTAGCAGATCGGGCGGCGGGACGAGTTTTGCTAGTTGAGTCGCAAGCCGTGCTCAGCTCCGAAGAGAAAAAGGCAATCGCGGCGTTCGAAGCGGAGGGAGGACGCATCATCGCGGCGGATCAGCCGCAATGGCTAGAGGCAATTCGGCGCGCAGTTGATCCACCAAGCGTTGAAATCGAGGGTTCATCGCTTGTTCGCGCCGCGCTTTTCGATCAACCCAAACGAACGATCGTCCACCTGTTCAATCTCAACGTACAGCGGCTGTCGTCGTTCGAAGATAAGGTCTCGCCGGCGAACGACCTGAAACTTGCCGTAAGTGTGCCGTTTGATGCCGTTCGCGAAGTTTCAATTCGGACGCCGGACACGGATTCTACCCACGGGAAGGCGGAGTTCACGGCGGCTCGCGAAGGCGATTCGACGATCGTGAAGTTCACGATTCCGCGTTTGGATATTAATTCGCTTGTCGAGATATCGAAATAGCCATACGTTCGACTAACTGGCTATAGCGTGGGCCCCCACTCGCGGTCTTGCGGACGTTGAAGCAGACTCCCAGCGCCGACGGATTTTGCTCGTTCGGCGGCGAGGCTACACTATTGCGAATGGCGACGTGCGAACCGGTTTATCGATCACGATCGCGCGCTCATGCGGACGATCCGATTACCATGCGAATCTTCGTAGTGCTTTTGATTTTGACCGGCGTCGCTTCTGCGCGTGCCGACGATGAAAAGCCGGCAACGATGATCATCGTAGGCCACGTGTGGACGGGCGATGTGCATCGGCCGGAGGCCGAGGCGGTTGCGATTCGCGGAGAGAAGATTATTTCCGTTGGTTCGCGCGATGAAGTGCAGAAGCTGCGGGACGGGCATACGCGACTGATTGATGCAGGGGCGGGCCTTATCGTTCCTGGGCTGATCGATTCGCATGTTCATCTCATCGATGGAGGGCTGCAGCTTGCTTCAGTGCAGTTGCGAGATGCGAAGACGCGGGAACAGTTCGTACAACGCATTGGGGAGTTCGCCAAACGAAAGCAGCCGGGCGAATGGATCACTGGCGGCGACTGGGACCACACGCCGTGGGGTGGGGAGCTGCCGTCGCGCGAATGGATCGATGCGGTGACGCCGGACAACCCGGTGTGGATCAACCGCCTGGATGGGCATATGTCGCTTGCCAACTCGGCGGCGCTACGAGCTGCGAAAGTTGGGGATGACGTCAAGGACGTGCCGGGCGGTGAAATCGTGCGCGATAAAGATGGCCGGCCGACGGGTATCTTCAAGGATAACGCGTTGGCGCTCATCGACCGCGTGCAGCCTGATCCGACGATGCAGCAGCAAGCCGATGCGACGTTGGCGGCGATGGATTATTTGGCGGCACGCGGCGTGACCGCCGTGCATCATCTCGGCACCTGGCCGCAACTGGAAGTTTTTCGCCTGGTCGAGCGGCGCGGGCAGATGAAGACTCGGATTTATGCATGCACGCCGCTTTCGCAATGGGAGCGGCTCGCGAAGGAGGTGAACGAGCGTGGCCGAGGAAGCGATTGGCTGCGCATCGGCGGGCTGAAGGGCTTCGTTGATGGGTCGCTGGGTTCACACACGGCCGCGTTCTTAGAGCCGTTCACGGATGCACCGGGCGATCGCGGGCTGTTAGTGAACACGCCCGAGGATCTTGAAAAATGGACGATGGGGGCAGACAAAGCGGGGCTGCAAGTCGTTGTTCATGCAATTGGGGATCGGGCCATTCGCACGCAGCTCGATATCTACGAGCGAGTGGCGGCGGCGAACGGTCCGCGCGACCGGCGATTTCGGATCGAGCACGCGCAGCATATTTCGCCCGACGACTTGCCACGGTTCGCGAAGCTAAAGGTGATTGCCAGCATGCAACCCTACCACTGCATTGATGACGGTCGATGGGCCGAGCGCTCGATCGGTGCGAAGCGTTGTGAGACCACGTACGCATTTCGGTCGTTGTTGGATAGCGGGGCGACGCTGGCGTTTGGAAGCGATTGGTTTGTGGCGCCGCCGACGCCGATCGAAGGCATATATGCGGCGGTTACTCGCAGAACGCTCGACGGCAAGAATCCGGATGGGTGGGTGCCGCAGCAGAAAATTAAGATTGAGGAGGCGCTTACTGCGTACACGATGGGGGCTGCTTACGCCGGCTTCAATGGAGACAAGCTAGGATCACTGGAACCGGGCAAGCTGGCGGACGTTGTTGTGCTGGGGCGCAACTTGTTCGAGACGCCGCCGGCCGAATTCAATGCGGTTCCGATACGCATGACAATCGTGGGGGGTAAAGTTGTGTACGACAGTGGTGCAAAGGCGGCGTCTATCGGTAATTGAGTGATAGTTGTTCGCTGCGACGCAGAATTGAGAACCTTATGATCAGAACCGTTGTTTGTTTGACTTTCGCTATTTCATTCCTTCACTCCAGCATCGCCGAAGCAGTCGGGTCCGAGGGCGATTCGTGGAAAGCGGGCGTCGCGAAGGTAGATATCACGCCGGACCTGCCGATCTGGCTTTCGGGGTATGGGTCGCGGAACAAGCCGGCCAATTCGGTTCGCGATCATCTGTGGGCAAAGGCATTGGTGATCGAGGATAGCAACGGAGACAGGGCCGCGCTCATAACGATGGACCTCGTTGGGATCCCGCGTGAAATCTCGCAAGCTGTTTGCAAGCAACTGGAAGAACGCTTTAAGCTGCCCCGCGCAAATGTTGCGCTCAACGTGTCGCACACGCACAGCGGCCCCGTGGTTCGCGGCAATTTGATGGCGATGTACTCGCTCGATGAAGATCAGAGTCGACGAATCAATGAATATCGCGCGTCACTGGTGGAAAAGCTTGTAGGCGTCGTCGATGACGCTGTCAAAACAATGAAGCCATCCAAGCTTTCTTGGGGAATTGGTGAAGCGGGTTTTGCGGTGAACCGCCGCAATAATAAAGAAGGCCAGGTGCCGCAACTTCGCGAAGAAAACAAACTGGCCGGGCCAAGCGACCACGAACTACCTGTGCTGACGGTAACCGGCGAGGACGGCGAGTTGCGGGCCATCGTCGGAGGGTATGCGTGCCATGCAACGGTGATGGGCGATTACTTTGTAACGGCCGATTGGCCGGGGGCGGGACAGAACGAATTGCAGAAGCGTCATCCTGGTGCGGTTGCGATGTTCGTCAACGGTTGCAGCGGCGACCAAAATCCGTTGCCGCGTCACTCCATGGAGCTCGTGCAAAAATACGGCGTGGAGTTTGCCGACGGCGTTGATGCGGCAATTAGAGCCGGATTGAAACCCATCGCGCCGACACTTCGCACGGCGTATAAGGAGATTGACGTTCCGTTCGACAAGTTGCCAACGCGCGCTGAGCTTGAAACCACAACGTCGGCCGCAAAGCCGCAGGGACCGTGGGCCAAGTACATGTTGGCGGAATGGGACCGGGAGGGCAGTTTGCCGGCTACGTACCCGTATCCAGTGCAGGTGTGGCGATTGGGCGATAACCTGACTTGGGTTTTTCTCGGCGGCGAAGTCGTCGTGGATTATTCCATTCGTCTAAAGTCGGAATTGTCAGCCGAGAAGCCTTGGATTTCAGGCTATTCGAATGACGTGATGGCCTACATTCCCTCGCGGCGAGTGCTCGGAGAGGGGGGTTACGAAGGCGGCCTCGCGAGATTTCCTTACGGATTGCCCGCGGTCTGGGATGGATCGATCGAGCAAAAGATCGTCGACGAAGTTCACGAACTGGATGATGTCGTGCAGAAGCAATAACGATCGCCGCTGATCACGGTTGGATCGGGAGACGGAAGACGTTCACGCTAAAAGCGGGCACCGTCAGCTTGCCGCCGATGGCGATCTCCTCAGGTTTAGAAATCGTGACCGATTGCTTCTCGGCGGTGTTGATCGCTTCCGGACTGTCGGCGGTAATCCGCCATGCGGTACCCTTCGGCGCCAATTTGGCTCCCGCAACTTTCAGCTGCACTACAACCGGCTTGTTTTGCGGATTGACGACGCCGACTGTAATCGCGCTGCCATCGTCGGTTTTTGCGGCGGCGATATCGAGCTTGCTCTCGTCCGGGTTGCCACTCACAGTCAGCGGCTGGTTGCCGAACTCGCGGCGGTAGAGCAGCAAGGGAAGGGCGGTCGTATCGAAAAAAGCGGCGGTCTTGGTCGTCTTGATGCAGCCGATCACGTTCACGGTCTGGGCGTATTCCGCCATCTTGATGATGTCGGAATTGCGAAAATATTCGTGAAGCCCGGCGGCGACGCCGAGCGCATCGGCAAGGTCGTACTGGCAGCCCAGTTCGCCATAAACATAGTCGCGATGCCAATAATTCCATTCGTCCATCGCAATTGGAATGTAACTGTCCGGCTTGCGTCCAAGTTTTGCCTGTAGCTCGCGATGGCTGGCTGCTTTTTTGCGGATTTGTTCGCGCAAAAGCCCGACGTGTTGTTCAAGTGGAATCTTGCCGTCCTTCGTCCAGGGCAAGCGGCCAGCATAAAAATGCTCGGAAACGAAGTTCATATTGTCCGCACATTTCTCGAGCATACCCTCCGACCAACTGACGTGGCGCGCATTTTTGCCATCGCCGAGACTATCCTGCGTACCTAGATCGCAGGACCCCACCAGCACGAGTTCGGGATCGACTTTGTGCATGGCTTCCGCGACGAGATTGTGTTTTTGAACGTATTGCTTGAGCGGGATGTGTCCCAACTGCCAGTTGCCAAACATTTCATTCCCGACGCACCAATACTTCACATCGTAAGTGTCGTCGTGCCCGGATTCGGTGCGCCAAGAGCCGCCGATCGAATCTTCCGGGCCGTTGCAGTACTCAACTTCTTGCGCCGCGGAGTATTCGTCGCCAAAGCCGGTGTTTACTGCGATCATTGGTTCCGCGCCGATCGTGCGGCACATGCGCACGAATTCATCGATGCCAAAGTCGTTGTGTTCGACGCCGGTCCAGGCGGGATTATGGCGCGGGGCGCGTTCGTCGCGCGGGCCGACGCCATCGCGCCAGTTGTAACCACTGACGAAATTTCCGCCGGGCCAACGATAGATGCTGCCGTGAAGCTCTTTGAGGAGTGACAGCGTATCTGCCCGCAGACCACGCACGTTGTCGTCAGGCATGAGAGACACGGCGCCGATCAGGCAGGGTCCTTCAGTAACTTCGATACTGAGTTTTGCGTGGTCGGAAGTGCGCGGTGCTTTGAAGGTGAAGGGGAACCGCGTGAACTCTTCCGAGTCGACCTCCGTCGTTGCGGAATTATTATGATCTTTGCTGTCGCCGACATTCAGCGATATTTTCACTTTGGATTTATCGTTTGCGGCTCGAAGCCAAATGTAGCCGTCGTATTCCTTGCCGGCGATCACCGCCAAATCGTTTTGCCGAATACCACTGCCGGCGGCGATCTGCGGCGAGTGTTCGCCGACGAAAGCGCCGTCTTTCACCATATCGACCGACTTGGCCGGGCCTGTGACTTGCCACGGTGAAGCGCTGACGATCGGGAACTTCGCATTCGGCGAATCGCCGTAGGGGCGATAGTCATCAGTGATGTCGTAGTAGAACTTGCGGTCTTCCAGCATTTCCGCCCAGATGCCGCCGTAAATGCAGCGACCGAGGTGCTCGATAAATTGACCGTAGATGAACGGGTTGATTTCGGGGCCGGATTTATTCGCATCGATTGTGATTTCAATCGGGGCGTTCGAGGACGGCTGTGTGGCCGTTTCGGCACTTGCGAAACGAACGGCTGTCGCAACCAGCAACGTGGCCAGAAAACAGGTGGTGCGCATTTTTGGTGCCAAGACCGATAGCGGAGTTTTCGACGGGGACGCGTCGATCGTATGCGAGAATTTGGCCGCTAGCAAGCTGCGCCTTGATTGAGCTAGGCCTTTCGACGCAGCGCGTGCTACCATCGTCGGCACTCTAAACTTCATCGAAACGGCAGCATTTCAAGTTACAGCGCCATGCGTATCGGAGTTTTCCTGCCGAATTGGGTCGGTGACGTGATCATGGCGACGCCGACGCTGCGGTCACTGCGAAAGTTGGCGGGACCCGACGGGCGCTTGGTGGGGATCATGCGTCCCTACGTGTCCGACGTTCTTGCGGGCACGCCGTGGCTGGATGAAACGATCGTCTATTCCAAGGCGCAGCAATGGTTCGGGTTGCCGAGCCGGGAACTTATCCACAATCTGCAAACGGCAAAACTTGACGTCGTTGTTCTGCTGACGAACTCCATGCGGACCGCGTGGATGGCTTGGAGAAGCGGGGCGCGAAAGCGCGTCGGCTTTCGCAACGAAGGACGATCGTTTTTGCTGACGAATCCGATTCGCGAACCGCGGACGGCGCAAGGATTACCCCTTCCGACGCTTGAGGGTTATCTTCATTTGGCTGCCATTGCTGGATGCGCGCCGGAGCCTGCCACGATGGAGTTGGGTACCGAGGAAATCGACGAACGAGCGGCGGACGTCGCGTGGAATCGACTGGCGTTACCTGACGGTGACCGCGTGATTGTCTTAAATTCGGGCGGTGCGTACGGCGTGGCAAAGCTTTGGCCTGTGGAACACTTCGCCGAGCTAGCGCGCCGCTTAGTTAGCGGTGGCACGTTTTCGGTACTGGTCAATTGCGGACCGTCTGAACGTGAGACTGCGAGGCTGATTGTAGAACAAGCCAACGATCCGCGCGTCGTTACGTTGGGGGACTGCAAAGAGCTGCCCGTCGGGCTGACCAAAGCGTGTATCCGTCGCTCTCGGCTTTTAGTGACGACGGACAGCGGCCCACGGTACATAGGCATTGCGTTTGGGCGGCCCGTCGTCACACTTTTCGGTCCAACGGACCCACGGCTGACTAAGTTGCCGTACCAGCGAGAGACGCAACTGTCGCTGGGCCTCGACTGCCAACCGTGCATGGAGAGAACCTGTCCTCTGAAGCATCATCGATGCATGCGCGACTTGAGCGTGGATCAAGTGTATGCGGCGGTTCGTGATTCGCTAAGCCGACTGCCGGCGGAACACGCGGCCTAGCGCTGTGGTGCGCAGTAACTAGCAGCGCTCGCCTACTTCGTTAACGCCATGGTTCGGCCGGCGATGCGATCTTGCGACTTTGTGACGTCGGAGATCGCCGAGCGAATTGGGCGGATAACGCGTCCCAATACGACTGATGTCGCCGTGGCGGCGTTGACTTGCCGATCGGAGCAAAGACTCGCCATTTCTTCCCACTCAAAAGGGAGCGTGCTGGCCGTGTGGTAACAGGCTCGACCGCGGCCAGCGAGGTGCGATTGCGGGGTGTCGTCCCAATGCCTAACGAAAACGAAATAATCGACGTCGGCGGGAATATCGCTCACGGTTTCCGGCCAAGGGAGTTGAACGATTGGTTTTCCATAATAGTAGGCAAAGCGATGTTCGATCTCGGTCAGGCTTGCTAACCTCGTGCCCGGTGGAATTCGTTCCTCCAGCTCAGCAATCGCAGAAGTGGGGTTACTCCAGCGCGCGATGTTAACGTTGACCATTAGTCCGGCAGCACTTAGCCCGGCCACGCTGGCCAGTGCTATGACGGGCACCAAGGGTCGAGTGAACCGGGAAGAGCTTGAGATCCAAATCACGGCAGCAACGACAACTGCAAATGCAGCAAATAAGTATACAAACCAAGTCGGCTGATATAACCGGAAGGACCAATTGTCGGGAAGCGCGCTATCAACCGCGATAAATGCGGCGCACCCGCCGATTAGAACTGCCCAAGACAGCATGAAACGACGCCCCGCACCATGGGCACCGCTCGCGAAAGGCGCCTGCGAACACGTCTCGATTACGAGTGCGATAAACACGGCCAGAACCGGGTACAACGGCATGAAGTAACGGCCTCGAGCGGCGGCGGCCATCCACACGGTGGGGTAAGCGACCACAATCGCGGTAACCAAAAACCGCGTGACTTGCGACTTTTCGCGTAACCGGTCTCGAACGCCCGAAAAGAGAAGTGCAATAAGGATAGGCGACCAAGGCAAAATGCAGCCGCAGGTTTCGAGCGGGTAGGAGATGGCGTGCGTGAGGAGACCGCTGAGACGAATACGGTCGCCCGCAAGCCCTGTCCAGATGGCGCGGACGCTCGGCCAATCGGTCGCTCGGTAAAAAGGAATTTGCCAGGCGGCGATGATTGCCACAAAAACCAGCGCGCCTGCAACGGTCTGCCAACGAACCAGATAGCGCAGGTCGCGATTCATAAAAAGATAGGCGGCGGTAATCGCTCCAAAGTACACCGGTGCCTGGGGGCCTTTCACGAGCGCCGCCAGCGCGGCGAAAGCAAATCCGATACTCCACACGGCCAGCGGCGGCCAACGGCGCGAGTAGCTCAGATGCCACAGTAAAAGCGAAGCGCCGACGAAAAGCGCGAAGACAGCTTCGGATTCGCCTCGCCGGCCAATTTGCAAAACTTGACCGCTTGTCGTGTAGACTAGCGCAGCAATCAACGCGGTCGAGCCGAGCGCGAATGCGCGGGTGTAGCCGTAAATAAGTAACGCGGTCAGCGCGACCGCGATTGCGCTGGGCAAGCGGATGGCGACCGGGTCGACGTCTCCTCGCAGCCAGCCACCGATCGCCATGAGCCATATGGTCATCGGAGGGCGTTCTGGGAACACCTGCCCTTGCTGGCGTGGGACGGCCCAGTCGCCCGTCGTCAGCATTTCGCGGGCGGCAGTTGCCCAGCGCGTTTCTTCGCCGACGAGTGGTTCTAGCGTGAGTCGCGTGCCGTAAAAAAGTGCGACGGCGATGAGAATTAGCGCCGCTGCGCGAAGGTCCGACCAACCGAGGTCAGTACGTGCGGGTACGGCAGGCGCGGGAATCACGTTGACGCGCATGGCTGCACCGAATGCCAAGTAGGTGAGAGAAGGGCGGGAGCGGAACGGTAACAGAACGATGCCAGCGCCTCAACACCAGAGGACGCTAGCAGCGCACTGGGAGAGCGGCGTTGCCGCACACCGCGCCAGCACGTATCGTTTGGCAGATTTACTGACCAGACTCGACCGATAACCAGGGCGGCCCGTTTTGATGAGACCTACGACGATCAGAATCCGGCCGGCCGAAATCGTCGTCGTGTTGCCGTGTTACAACGAAGCCCGGCGGCTCGATTTCGAAGCTGTCGAGAACTTCTTGCGAAATTCGTCGAACGTAATGCTGTTGCTCGTGGATGACGGTAGTACGGACGACACTCCGCTGTTACTTGAGAAAATTCGACGGCGCGCTCCTGCACAAGTTTGTACGCTGCGGTTGAATTCGAACCGGGGAAAAGCCGAGGCCGTGCGCCAAGGCGTCATAACCGCATTGCGACGGCAACCGGCGGTCGTCGGGTACTGGGACGCCGACTTATCAACGCCGCTGGAAATGATTCCGCGCCTGGCAGAAATTTTCCAAACGCGGCCGCAAGTTCAGCTTGTGATGGGCAGTCGAGTGGCAATGTTAGGACGGAAGATACGCCGCAGCCCCGTGCGACATCTGTGCGGGCGCACGTTTGCCACGGCGGCGTCGCTGGCGCTAAGGCTACCAGTGTACGATTCGCAATGTGGTGCGAAGCTGATCCGCGTGACACCGCACACGGCGGAGTTATTTGCGATTCCGTTTCGTTCGCGATGGATCTTCGACGTTGAACTGCTGGCCCGGATCATGCATTTCGAAGGCTTTGGGCAAGAATCGCGCGGCTCCGAGTCGCTTTTTTACGAGCACCCGTTGGAGAGTTGGCACGATGTGGCTGGTTCGCGCCTGCGGCCTTTCGATTTTATTGCCGCGGCTGGCGAACTATTGGGAATTTACTGGCGATATACGCGCGGTGGCGCACTTTCGGAGGCGCGCGCGACGGCTCCCATCAAACTTCATCGTGCTGACGATGATGGTCGCATGGCAGCGTAAACGAGCCGGCGGGAAAGCGGCCGCGGACGTCGAATTAAATCGCTGCGGCGCTACAGGTATGTGTTGATCAAGTTTTCGATCATTTCCTGGCGGCCGCTGCGATTCGGGGCTGCGTCGCCTTTTTCGAGCATGATCTTTTCGAGTGACTTGAAGCTCTGCTTGCCGGACTCGATCTCCTTGCCCAGGCCCGAATCCCAGCTGGCATAACGCTCTTTTAGCAGGCCTTCGAGCTTGCCATCGGCCATCATTGCGTGGGCGATTTTCAGGCCGTGGGCGAAGGCGTCCATGCCGCCGATGTGGGCATGAAATAGATCGACGGGCTCGAAGCTCTCGCGGCGGACTTTGGCATCGAAATTGACGCCGCCCGTCTTGAAGCCGCCGTATTTGAGCAGGGAGTACATGCACTGCGTCGTGAGGTAGATATCAGTGGGGAACTGATCGGTGTCCCAGCCAAGGAGCATGTCGCCGGTGTTGGCGTCGATCGAACCGAGCACGCCCGAGCTGCCGGCGACTTCCATTTCATGGTGCATCGTGTGGCCGGCCAGCGTGGCGTGATTCGTTTCGAGGTTCAGCTTCAAGTGGTCGATGAGACCGTACTCTCTAAGGAAGTTGCAGCAGGCGGCCGCGTCCGCGTCGTACTGGTGCTTCGTGGGCTCTTTCGGCTTGGGTTCGATATAGAACTGGCCGGTGAACCCAATTTCTTTGGCGTAATCGACGGCCATGTGGAGGAACTTCGCGAGATGTTCGAGCTCGCGTTTCATGTTCGTGTTCCACAAGTTTTGGTAGCCCTCGCGGCCACCCCAGAACGTGTAGCCTTGGCCGCCAAGTTCTTTCGTGACATCCAGTGCCTTTTTGACCTGGGCCGCAGCGAATGCAAAGGCCTCGCAATTGGGGCTTGTTGCAGCGCCGTGCATATAACGGCGATTGCTGAACAAGTTGGCCGTGCCCCATAACAGCTTGATCCCAGTGCGTTGCTGTTCTTCCTTAAGGACTTTCACGACGGCGTCGAGATTGCGATTGGATTCCGCCAAGTTCGCGCCTTCCGGCGCAACATCGCGATCATGAAACGCGTAGTACGGGTTGCCGAGCTTCTGCATGAACTCGAAGGCGACCCGCGCGCGATTCTGGGCGTTCTCGACGGAGTCGGTGCCATCTTCCCAGGGGCGAACCGCGGTGCCGGGTCCGAACGGGTCGGCGAGCGGATTTCGGAACGTGTGCCAGTAAACGACGCTGAAGCGCAAATGGTCGCGCATCGTTTTGCCGCCCACTTTTTCGTCCGCGTGGTAATGACGGAAGGCGAGGGGGTTTTTGGACTCGGGGCCCTCGAAACGGATCGTCTCAATTTCTGGAAATGCAGCCTTCATGGTTTACCTTTGTGATTCGCACCCCCGGCGCGGGGGCTTAGTCTGATGAGTTTTCGCGATTACTTGCGTGACACTTTCCGGCACAGTTCGTCCCTTTATTAGGGGATTCGAATGCTGGACTGTCCGATGCCCGACCCGCCGGCGGGTAACACAAAAGGGCTTATTCTATCGAATGTGACGACTGTACCGGGAGGGGTTTGTTGGACAGTTTTACAACCCACGAGTACCCTGAAAAGATACACGTTCGCCGGCGCGGCTGGGACACCGATGGCGACGAGCTCGAGGAACAGATGAGAACAGGCATCTTCTGGAGGGGCATTCGCCCACGGCCCGCGGTCCGGACTCAGCCCCACTCCGCGTCATTGCGTACGCTGACGACGATCCTGCAGCGACCCGCCGTGTCGAGCTTCGCCCTCGCGGCGATTGTGCTTGTTTTATTGGCAGATCCGGCGGCCAAGGCGAGCCAGTACGTCGAGCTCGACTATAACCTGACGCTGTCGGGTCACGCGAGAAATTCGGTTTTCTTGGAGCTGTTCGACGATCGACCAGCTACAACCGCCAACTTTCTATCGTACGTGAATAACACGAGTGTGGCGCACGGCAGCTTCACTGGCTCCTTCATGCATCGTCTGGCCCGGAATTTTGTGATCCAAGGCGGTGGGTACTACCCGAGTTTCGTACAAGAGCCCGCGCCACTGAACGTGTCGCTCGATCCGAATGCCGTGATCGACTTGGACGGAAACCTCGCAACTGCAAATCCGACAGTTAATAACGAAAGCGGTCTGGCGCCCGCCCGCTCTAACACGCGTGGAACGATTGCAATGGCACTGATTAACGGCCAGCCGAATAGTGCCAACAATCAATGGTTTGTAAACTTGGGCGACAACCACGCGTCGTTAGATTCATTGGGCTTTACCGTGTTTGGCCAAGTCGCCGGCGACGGAATGGCTATGTTCGACGCGTTCAACACGCTATCGATTGCAAATCTGAACCCGGATACGAATGACGACGGCACGCGGGACCCAGGTCCATTCTTTAATCCGAACGCGTCGCTAGATTCCAATAATCTTCCCACCGATGGCGTGCCGTATTTAAACGGCACAAACCAAGATATTCTGGTCGTCATCAATCAGGCGAAGCAGGTCGACTATTTGGGCCCGAATTTGACGACCGCTGTTCCCGCCGGCGGACTTGTTTTTTCGACACGCGACGTTTTTATCGATACAGGTACGCAGTTTACCGGAACCGGTCCGCTTACGATTGCAGCGGGTCGGAACTTGGGAATCCGCGAGGGAGTATCTTTGGGCCGCGATCTCTCGGTTCACGGCACACTCGCGCCGGGGAATCAAATAGGGTCGATCACGGTTCAGAATTACACGCAGTCTTTCGATGGCCGGCTTAATATTCAGATCGCCAGCGCAACGCCCTCGGGACAACAGTACGCTGACACGCAGTACGATCGCGTCATGGCGACCGGATCGGCGGCGCTTGCCGGCGAGCTGAGCGTGTCATTCATGCCGACGTACGCCCCAGCGGCGGGTAACTCGTTTACGATTTTGACCGCCGGTTTGATTCTCGGGACCTTCGACACATTCGATTTGCCAAACCTGCCGTTGGGAGATGTTTGGAATATTAGCAAGACAACAACGGCCTTCAATCTGAAGATTGTGTACGCCGATTTCGACCACGACGGAAAAGTCGACATGAGCGACTACATTCTGTGGCGAAATACCAAGGGCGGGTCGGTTACGCCAGGATCGGGAGCCGACGCGGATGGCAATGGGTTCGTTGACGATGCCGATTTCGCGATTTGGCGTGCGAATTTCGGCAATGTCCGCGGCACCCAAAGCGGTAGCGGGTCGGGAAGCCTAGTGGCTGGGGGCGTGCCTGAACCGGCGACCGCACTTCTTATGGCGACCGGTGCCATTGTCATGGGGTCCGTTCGCCGTCGCCGTGGTTAACTTTGGCGCTCGGACGACTGCAGTTGGCGGTATAATCGGAAGGTAATCTCATCTAACCAGGATTGGTATCATCGCCTGTAACATCAAATCTCATTTTGACATGCATAAGCCCATTCGACTTATAAGATTTGCTGCCCTGTTGTCTCTAATCGTGGCTGCACAATGCAAGTGGGCGCTCGCGACCGTCGTGCGCTTCCAGACGTCGTCGGGAAATATCGACGTGCGCATGTATGACACGGCGACGCCGAACAGCGTCACGAATTTCCTCAACTACGTAACTAGCAACCGATATAACGGAACCTTCATCCATAGGGTACCGCAACTACCCGGGGGCGCTGGGACAGCCAATTTCGTGGTGCAAGGTGGCGGGTTCCTATTGAATAACTCGATTTTCGCGGCTTCTGGGATCGTCACCGATGCGCCGATTGGCGACGAGTTCAAAATCAGTAACACTCCCGGCACGCTTGCATTTGCGAAGAACTCGGCAGGAGCGACCAGCCAATGGTTCTTCAATGTTGGCGACAACTCGGCGTCACTGGATAGCCAGGGATTCACCGTGTTCGGGCGTGTGCTGGGAACTGGCATGACCACGGTAAATACGATCAACAACCTGCCGGTCGTGAATGCCGCCTCAGCAGAAAACGCACCGGGAGAAGACTTTGATGAGGTCCCTGTTCGCGATCTCAACAAAGTAATTCAGCAGCAAGATATCACCAGTAACGAAGCCGTTATGGTGAATGTTGTCGTGTTGAATTATAAGGCGGGCGACTACGACTTTAACGGCACCGTGAACGCAGCTGACTATAGCGTGTGGCGCAATTCGTACGGTTCCACGACCAACCCGGCTGCGGATGGCAACGGCGATGGAGTCGTGGACATGCGCGATTATGTAGTGTGGCGCAACACACTTGGGCAGACAGGCGGCCCAGGCGCGGGAGCAGGATCCCTTTTCGATAATGGCAGCGTGCCCGAACCATCGTGCGCTATGTTGGTTTCGGGGCTGATTCTTTGCTGCTGTCGGCGGTCACGGGCCCGTTAAGGGCATCACCCGCTGCATCCCGAAGTTCTTCCGCAAACGCTTGCGAATAGGCGATACTTCTGTCACTATTTGACCTGACAGAAATCTAATCTCGGATGACGCGCAACCCGGCATGAACGTCGCATGCGGGTGCGGCGCGCGGAACACGGTCGCAATGTCCAGCCTTATCAAAGAGCGCTTGCTTGCCGGTAAGATCGTCAAAACGATGCATGTCGTTGGCTACGCGACGCCGCGCATTATTGAGATGCTCGGCGTGCATGGAAACTTCCAGGGTTTCTGGTTTGATCAAGAGCACTCTGCGATTCCGCATAAGGAGCTGGAGCTGCTGATGATCGCCTGCCGTGCTGCGGGCAAAGATGCCTTTGCGCGTGTGCCGCCCACCGATTATGCGACGGTCATGAGGCCGATGGAGACAGGTTGCAGCGGCGTCATGATCGCACAAGTGCGGACGCTCGACGAAGTGAAGCAAAGCGTGCAATGGGCGAAGTATCCGCCGGTCGGAATTCGCGGGGCGTTTACGGGGAACGCGGAAACGCGTTACGGCAAGGTCGGGCTCGCAACGCACATCGAAAATGCAAATCGCGACCATTGGCTAAGCGTGCAAATCGAAACGCCGGAGGCCGTCGAGATTGTCGATAAAATCGCCGCCACGGACGGGGTGGACTGGCTTTTTGTGGGGCCGGCGGATTTGTCAGTAACGCTGGGTGTTCCCGGTGATTTCATGCACCCTAAGTGCATTGACGCCCTGAAAAAGGTCGGCGCGGCCACAAAGAAAGCCGGGAAGTCTTGGGGGATTTTATCCCGCGATATCGAACACGCGCGCAAATGTCGGGAGTTAGGCTGTCAACTTTTCAGCGTGATGGGCGATGGGGAATGCCTCAGGGTCGGCCTCGAAACGCTGGAAAAGCGGTTCGCGGAGCTAGACGACTAGTCCCAATGTGGCTTGCATCTTTTTCTAAGATGAAAGTCCTCTGCATATTTCTGAGAAAGCCGTGTTATATTAAACGACCCGTCCAAAAAAAGCTCTGAGAAAGAATATGACCAAGAAATCGGAAAAGAAGAATAAAGTCGAAGTGAAAACCGCTCTTGCTGACAAATACGATCGGTTGGCTCGTGTTCGCAGCAGCAAGCCTGGAAAGAGACGACTGCAGCGCCATGCGGAACGTTTTCGAAGTCAGGCTGCAAACTTGTCGAAGAGCATGCCAGAATGACGTCCCTCGGGGCTCGCCGAACTTCTGCCGATAACGAACCGCCGACAAAAAAATTCGCCGATTCTATGGATTCGGTGGACGTACGGCAGCTTACGCCGTCGACCGAAGTGCTGCAGCCGCCCGAGCACCAGAGCTTCTGGCTTTGGGTGATGTGCCTTACGGGCGTGGATTACTTCAGCACGCTCGGTTATCAGCCGTCGATCGCGTTTGAGGCGGTTGGCCTGCTCGCGCCGATAGCAACAGTCGTGCTCATCGCGGTGACCCTCGGCTGCGCGCTCCCCGTGTATTCGCGCGTTGCGGAAGAATCGCCGCTCGGCCACGGTTCGATCTCGATGCTGGAGCGTTTGCTTCGCGGGTGGACGGCCAAGTTCTTGGTATTGGTGCTGCTTGGTTTCGCAGCCACCGATTTCATCATCACCCAAACACTTTCCGCCGCAGATGCTGCGGAACACCTCATTCACAATCCGTATTGGGCCGGTGCGCCCGCATTCTTGCAAAGTCAGATGTTTCTGACGATCGGGATGCTTCTGCTGCTCGGTGGGATGTTTCTCCGCGGATTTAAAGAAGTCATCCTTATCGCTGTAGTAATTGTTGGCTTTTACCTTGCGCTAAATGTGTTCGTGCTCGTTAGCGGGATTGTGTACCTTGCGTTCCACCCGTCGCTCGTCGCCAACTGGTACGAATCGGTGATCGCTGGCGATTGGCACATCGACCACGAGGGCAGCGGTCTTTGGGCGGCTGTGCTGACGTGTTTGATATTCTTCCCCAAGCTCGCCTTGGGGTTGAGCGGTTTTGAAACCGGCGTCGCGGTAATGCCTTTAGTTCGAGGCGAGCATGGCGATGATCCGCAGCGGCCGCGCGGTCGCATCCGTAACACGCGCAAATTGCTGGTCACCGCGGGCCTCATTATGTCGTGCATGCTGCTGGGATCGAGCATAGTCACGGCCATGCTCATTTCTCCGAAAGCGCTGATTACCGAGGGCCAGGCTTCTAACCGCGCGCTAGCCTACGTCGCGCACGGTGAAACCGCCATCACGATCAATCCAATCTTCGGGCAGGCTTTCGGTACGATTTACGACATGAGCACGGTCGCGATCCTCTGGTTCGCTGGAGCGAGCGCGATGAGCGGGCTGCTCAACCTTGTCCCACGTTATTTGCCTCGATTCGGAATGGCGCCACGTTGGGCCGAGGCCGTGCGCTGGCTCGTCATCCACTTCACGTTCATCAATATCGTCGTCACTCTGGTGTTTGGCGCAAGTGTGGTTGCACAGGGTGGCGCCTACGCAACGGGCGTGATGGTGCTGATGTCCAGCGGCGCGATCGCCGTCGTGATCGACATGTGGCTAAAAGGCAGCGGCCCCTGGTGGCGTCGCCTTCATTGGGGATACTTGGCGGCGAGCGGCGTGTTTCTTTACACGACTATTTGCATCATCATCGAGAAACCTGACGGCATTAAGATCGCCGGCGCTTTCATTTTTGCCGTGCTCGTATTTTCCATCGTCTCCCGAACCCGGCGGAGCACGGAGTTACGTTTCGAGAAGTTCGATTTTGTCGACGAAACATCTCGGTTCATGTGGGACTCACTGCGTCACCTGGAGTTTCCTGTTCTCGTGCCGCATCGCCCAGGGCACCACACGATCGCGGAGAAGGATGAGAAGATTCGCCGCGTGCATCGGTTGGGCCGCAATGTACCGATCGTTTTCGTCGAAGCAACGGTGGGCGACCCGAGCGAGTTCGCCCACAATCCGATGATTGAGGTCACCGAGAAAGATGAGCGATTTTTGCTGAAGTTAACGCGATGCGTGTCGGTCGCCCACGCGGTTGCAACTGTTGCCCTTGAGCTTTCGAAGACCGGCAAGCCTCCTGAAATCCACTTTGGCTGGTCCGGCGAGAGTCCGCTGGCCGCTAATCTTGGCTTTCTTTTGTTTGGCGAAGGCAACGTGCCCTGGTTGGTGCGAGAGCTGATTCTTAAGGCGGAGTCGGATCCGAAAAAGCAGCCGCGCGTGATTATTGGTTGATGCCGGCCACCTACGCAGCGTGACGGGCCTTTGCTAAAATGCCGGCTCGCATTCCCCTTCCTTCGCGTTTCCCCAGCGCTATCCGGGCAGGCCTTTCATGGCAGATTCTCAACGGCTGACACTCACCCAGTGGCTCGTTTGCATCATTGCAGCGATCGGCTTCGCGTTCGATACCTACGAGCTTTTGATGATGCCGCTGATCTTGCGGCCAGCAATGCTCGAAATGCTTGGCGCGGCTCCGAACACGCCGGCGTTCAATTTGTGGCGTGGACTGCTGTTTTTCGTGCCGGCAGTGGTTGGCGGCATTTTCGGTTTGCTAGGCGGTTATCTCACCGACCGGCTTGGGCGACGGCGCGTGCTCACCTGGAGCATCCTTCTCTACGCCTTCTCGGCGTTCGCTGCCGGATACTCAACGTCGATCTGGATGCTGCTCGTTCTGCGCTGCACGACATTCATCGGCGTTTCGGTCGAATTCGTTGCGGCCGTGGCCTGGTTGGCGGAAATGTTTCCGGAGCCGCGGACACGCGAGCGGGTACTAGGTTACACGCAGTTTTTTTCCTCTCTCGGCGGTGTTCTCGTAGCGACGGCCAACCATTGGATCGTTCCGAACTCCGCGAGCTTTTTTGCAATCAGCCTGCCCGATTGGCTCGCGTGGCTCGGTCCCATCAAAGATTCTCACGCCGCATGGCGTTACACGCTGATGTCGGGCTTAATCCCGGCGTTGCCATTAATCTTGGTGCGCCCGTTCCTTCCCGAATCGCCATCATGGCAGGCAAAACGGCTTGCTGGCACCCTGCGGCGTCCTAGCCTCGGCGAACTATTCGCGCCGGATCTTCGCCGCACCACAATTGTCACGACGCTCATGATGGCGCTAGGCTATGGCGCGGCGTTCGGCGCGATCCAGCAAATTCCGCAAATCGTCCCGGCGGTGCCGGAGGTTCACACCGCGGTCGTCGAGGCGACGAAGGACTTGAAGGGGCCAGAAGCGGGCAAAAAGACTGGGGAAGTCGTCCAAAGCGCCGCCGCCCAGGTCTCGCAAGTTCAGGAGTTCGGTGGACTCGCGGGCCGGCTGGCGCTCGCGCTATTGGTCGTCGTCATTGTCAGCCGCCAAAAGCTGATTCGCGTTTTCCTAATCCCCGGTTTGATCATCTTGCCGATTGTGTTTGGCTACGCTGCGCTGCACAGCCTGCGTGGGCTGGAAATCGGAATATTCCTGGTCGGATTTTTCACCGTGGCTCAGTTCAGCTTCTGGGGAAATTATCTGCCGCGCGTTTATCCGCTCCACTTGCGAGGGACTGGCGAGAGCTTTGCCGCGAATATTGGCGGACGGATGATCGGTACATCGTTCGCTCTCGTGACAAGCGGCTTGGCGCTCGCGATGCCGGGCGACACCGATGCCGTGAAAATGGCGTTCGCTGCGATGGCCGTCGGCACGGTCGTATATGTTGCGAATCTCATTCTTTCCTTCTGGCTTCCCGAGCCGCCGCGCGAACTGATGCCCGATTAGCGGAGAGCGGCGATGGCCAAAGAACGATACCGCTGGACTCGCGAACTAACGGGCTACCATTGGTTCGTGTTTTTGGTTGCCAGTGCGGCGTGGTTTTTTGATTGCCTGGATCAGCGTTTGTTTTCGTTGGCACGCCCCGATGCTTTAGCCGCGCTGATGTCTAGCGGCGGCGATGCGCAGACGATCGGCAAGGTCGTCACCGCTTTGTTTTTAATAGGCTGGGGCGTCGGTGGCTTGATGTTCGGCCCACTCGGCGATCGGTACGGCCGGTCGAGAATGCTGACTATTTCGGTGCTCATTTACTCAGCGTGCACCGGGCTAACCTTCTTCAGTCAATCGTACGTCGATTTTGCATTGTTTCGATTCTTGACTGGACTCGGTGTGGGCGGCGTGTTCGGGCTCGCCGTCGCCCTGATCGCAGAAACGCTGCCAGATAGCGCACGGGCCGGCGCGTTAGGAATGCTCCAGATCCTCTCCACGATCGGGAACATTGCCGCGGCCGTATTCAAGATGCTGTTCGATCACTTGCAGGAGACGCACGTGATTGCGGCAGCCAGCGGCTGGCGGTGGATGTTTCTGGTCGGCGCACTACCCGCGTTTTTAGTAGTACTAACCATGCGATACCTCCGCGAGCCGGAACCTTGGCTACGGCTCAAGGCCGAAGGCCTGCTTCCCAAAGGCGGAATTTGGGGGCCGTATCAAAGCTTGGTGGCTGACCACACGTGGCGAAAGAATTTGATTGTTGGTTCACTCATCGCCTCGACAGGTGTGATCGGTTTGTGGGCGATCGGAGAGTACACGACCGATCTGCAAAAGTTCGTATTTAAACAGCATTACACTGATCTTGGCTTGTCGCCGGCAGATGTCACGGCAGCGGTCGACAATGCAAGAACATGGGCTTACGTGCTTAACATGCTTGGCGCAGGCGTCGGGATGTGGCTCTTCACAAAAATCGCAATTGGGCTGGGGCGAAAACCCGCGTTCGCGTTCGGATTCACGGCAGCAATGATCATCACGATTATGGTGTACTGGAAGATGAGCTCGCCCTGGGACGCGTACTGGATGATGCCGCTAATGGGCGCTGCACAGCTCTCTGTTTTTGCCGGATTCGCCATTTACTTGCCTGAACTCTTTCCGAGCCGGCTGCGAAGTACCGGCACGTCATTTTGCTACAACCTCGGCCGTTTTGCGGCGGCGGGAGGCAGCTTCTTTTCCGCGACCCTTGCCACGCAAGTATTCGGCGCCTACGGGTCGCCGCTGAAAGAGCGTTATTCAGCGATGGCGATGTGCAGCATCTGTTGGATCGATGTTGCGGAACTCGCGTTTGAGCGTGTGGCGCGAAATTTCGGCCATCGTGCCCGCCAACTCGACTCCCGTCGGGCCGCCGCCAACGATCACGATCGTTAGTAATCGTCGACGATGGGTTAAATCGGCCTCACGCTCCGCAAGCTCAAACGCTGTAAGGAGACGCCCACGAATTCGCGTGGCGTCTTCGATAGTTTTTAATCCCGGAGCAAACTTTTCCCACTCATCGTGCCCAAAGTAGCCGTGACGCGCGCCGGCCGCAACAATCAGCGTGTCGTAGCTGATCTGGGTCGCACCGAAATGCACGATGCGATTGTCGACATCAATGCCGCGTACTTCTCCCAACAGAACTTCGCAATTTCGTTGCCGGCGAACGATGGACCGTAAAGGAACGGCGATATTCGCGGGCGACAGACCGCCGGTCGCCACCTGATACAAGAGCGGTTGGAATAGATGAAA
>Ga0206917_1027_pt1 | contig 46184 bp, 53 predicted proteins | sample Alteio_BWOrgHeat_68_FD_152931 | JGI IMG/M metagenome (GOLD analysis project Ga0206917, IMG submission 152931) | Enriched cells from forest soil in Barre Woods Harvard Forest LTER site, Petersham, Massachusetts, United States -... | ecosystem: Environmental > Terrestrial > Soil > Temperate forest >...
GCGTGGAGCGGTTGTTGCATCAAGCGCCGGAGAAGGCGGATGCGCTCGAGTATGTACGCACGCACACGGGGTTTTGCCGGCGGATTGTGGTGACGCCCGATGACATAGCGCGCGTGACGGCGTGAACGATTGCTAGAGCCGCATGCCGACTGTACACGTTAATCTTGGGCCGCGTAGCTACGATATCGAGATCGGGAGCGGCACGCTGCGCGATGCGGCGAAATTGTGCGATGCCGAGCAGGATGATGCGCATACGATCATCATTACGGATTCGAATGTTGCGGAGCTCTATAGCGAGCCGCTAATCGAAGCACTTGAGGGATTGGGGTGCGAGGTCGCGGCACTTGAGGTCGAGCCGGGCGAGCCGAGCAAGGCGCCGGACGTGGCAGCCGAGCTCTGGGAAGAGTTGCTCGATCATGGAGCTGATCGCAAGACGGTGGTTGTCGCGCTCGGGGGTGGAGTGGTCGGCGATCTGGCCGGCTTCGTGGCGGCTACATTTGGGCGTGGGTTGCGATTCGTGCAAATTCCGACGACGCTGCTGGCGCAAGTCGATAGCTCCGTCGGCGGCAAGGTCGGCGTGAATTTGCCCGGGGCTAAGAATATGGTCGGCGCGTTCTGGCAGCCGACGGGTGTGTTGATCGACGTCGATGTGCTGCAATCGCTTCCGGAGCGCGAGTATCGCGCCGGGTTGGCGGAAGTGGTGAAGTACGGCGTGATTCAAGACGCAGATTTTTTCGCGTATCTGGAAACGAATGTTGAGAAAGTAAACGCGCGAGATTCGGCGGTGCTGACGCGGATAGTGGAGCGGTGCTGCCGGTTAAAGGCGGACGTCGTTGAAAAGGACGAACGCGAGGAAACCGGGCTGCGGTCGATTCTCAACTACGGCCATACGTATTGTCACGCATTTGAAGCAGCGACCGGTTACGAAAAGCTGCTGCACGGTGAAGGCGTCGCGATCGGGATGATGTGTGCCGCGCGACTGGCCGAGCGATTGGGGCGCGTGGATGCGGCATTTGTGGAACGGCAGAGAAAGTTGCTCAACGCACTCGCGCTGACTATGGAAGTGCCGGATGTTGATCATGATGAGCTTATTGAGTTAATGTACCGCGACAAGAAAGTGGAGCGCGGAAAACTGCGGTTCGTGCTGCCGACACGGATGGGGCATGTGGAATTGGTGCGTGACGTTGCGAACGAGGATGTATTGGCGTCGATGGTGCCGGATTAATTGCAAATACTTTATAGTCGTCTCGCTGCTATAATCCACTTATGAGCACTACAACCCAGCTCACTGCGGATGAATTGCTAGCCTTGCCGGTGGGTAGAGGCCAACGATACGAACTCGTGGCAGGAGAACTTCGCGTGATGCCACCGGCCGGTTGGCGACATGGTGGAGTTGTTGGCATTCTGCAGACTTTGGTCGGTACGCATATTTACACGAATGATCTCGGACGAGTTTTTGGAGCCGATACCGGCTTCCTCTTGCATCGCAATCCCGACACTGTGCGCGCCCCGGACTTCGCATTTATCGCGAAGGAGCATTTGCCGCCGAACGAGCCTTCGGAAGCGTACTGGCCGGGGGCACCTGATTTAGCTGTGGAGGTTCTCTCACCGGGCGACACCTCAGGCGAGGTGGCGGAGAAAGTTGAGGAGTGGCTTACCTCAGGTTGCGCTGCAGTTTGGATTGTTGATCCGAAATTGCGAACAGTGACAGTCTATCGCTCATCGACAAACGTGCTGACTTTAGCGGGCGAGGAAAATCTTGTCGGCGACCCGGTTGTGCCAGGGTTTTCGTGTCACGTAAATCAGCTCTTTCGTTAGCGCGCCGTCGGCCTGGCCATGCTATCTTCAACGCGCTCGGCAAAGTAAACTGAGCCTGAGTTAACGGGTGGGCGCATGGCTGAGACTCTTTTTTCGAGCGAACTGATCGATAGTATCCGGCTATCGCTCGTTTCGGGCGTCGGGCCTCTCTTGCGGAAGGCGCTCATCGAGCGGTTTGGTACACCGGCCGCGGTTCTTGCGGCGGATAAGTATGAGTTGCAAGGCGTCGATGGCATTGGGCCGAAGATCGCTTCGCGAATTCTTGCGGCGAATGAGGAGATCGACGCGGAGCTCGAGCTGCGGGTCGCGGCCGAGCATGGAATTGATGTGCTGACGGAAGCGAGCCACGATTATCCGCGGCCGCTGCGGCAAATTCACGATCCACCGGGGGTGTTGTTTCGGCGGGGGAAGCCGAATGCTCAGGATGAGATGGCGGTGGCGATTGTCGGCACGCGGCATGCCTCGCGGTATGGGATCGCGCAGGCGGAGCGGCTGGCGGGGAGTTTGGCGCGGACTGGGTTCACGGTGGTAAGTGGGCTGGCGCGAGGGATCGATGCGGCCGCGCATCGAGGCGCGATGGAAGCGGGTGGGCGTACAATCGCGGTGCTCGCGAGCGGGTTATTGAACATCTATCCGCCGGAGCATGAGAAGCTGGCAGATGAAGTGGCGGAGGCCGGATATCTGGTGAGCGAGTCGCCGCCGCGGATGCCGCCGCTGAGTGGGGCTTTTCCGCAGCGGAACCGAATCATTAGTGGGCTATCGCTCGGGACGATCGTAGTCGAAGCGGCGGAGCGCTCGGGTGCGCTCATCACGGCGCGCCATGCGTACGAGCAGGGGCGGGAAGTGTTCGCTGTGCCGGGGCCGATTGATAGTCGCGTTTCGCGCGGGCCGCATGCTCTCATTAAGGATGGGGCGAAGCTCGTTGAATCGATTGATGACGTGCTCGCTGAGCTTGGGCCGCTTGCTGAGAATATTCAGCGCGAGGATGGCACGCTGCTAACGAAGCCGGCGGAACTTGTGCTCAACGAGATTGAGCAGCAGGTGCTCGCTGCGATTGACGGCCCGGCTATTTCGATGGACGACGTGGCGAAAGCCAGTGGACTGCCAATTCATCGCGTACTTTCGACGATTAGCGTGCTGGAAATGCGGCGGCTGGTGCGGCGAGTAAGCGGAACTCAGGTGACGCGGTCGTAGTTTCGGAGCCGGCTCATTTCGAAGAGATAAAGTATGCCGCGGGAACCAGGCGATTGCAGGCGAATTCGCTGGTTGGTTGGCACGCATCTCGTTCTCGCGGCGGCTCCGCTGCTGGGACTGCTGTTGCAATTCAGCATGCAGACTCTTCCCGTGCTATGGGCACTCATTGCGTTGCCGTTTGGCGCGGTGATGACGTTGTCTGTTTGGGCCGGGCTCGGCCGAACGCGTTTGCTGTGGCGAGTTGCGATCGGGCTGGCGGCCACGTTGTACATCTCGTTGTGGCCGTTCGTTTATGAAGCTGTATCGGCGCGCGATTCGGCTGACGTCGCAATCTATAGAAATGCGAGCGAATGGATCATAGGGTATATGGAAGCCGTGGGTCCGTTCTGCGTTCTTCTCTTTCTTTTCGGCGGCATTTTTATGCTCGTTAGACTTCGATACACATTGGAGATCCTGGGTCCGGGATCGACGCCGTCGCCTAGTGGACGAGTTCAATTCTCAATGCTGCATATCATGGTGGCGATGTCGACGATTGCGATCGTTCTAAGTTTGTTGCGGGCGACGCGACATGCGCGCGGGGAAGAATCGACTTGGGATTGGCTTGTTATGAATGCTTTTATGCTCGTCATTTTTTTCATCAACACCGCGTGCGCGGCATTTGCGGCATTGGGATCGAGCACAGTCAAAAGAAACGTCTGCTTGGTGTTTTTTGTTTCGATATTGCTGGGAATTGCCGTTGCCACCGCGATGCATCAAGATCAGACGAATTGGTGGCTGTTCACTGGAAGCATGACTCTTGCCGTCATTCCGACGACCGTCGTGTTGGCATCACTTCTGGTAGTTCGATCGTGCGGCTTCAGATTGGTGCGCCGGGAAAGAGACATTCAGGTCGCCAGTTGACCACTATTTTGTCAAAAAAGACGCCAATGGTTTCATGTTTTCGACGAAGGAAGTGTGTGGTCAAGACGGCTGGCTGCCCGGCGATGCGCCCATGATTGAAGTTCACGAACTCCGCAAGTCCTTTGGGCCCACGATGGCTGTTGCTGGCGTTTCGTTCAGCGTACGGCCGGGCGAAACGTTCGGATTGTTGGGCCCAAACGGTGCCGGCAAGTCGACAACCATTGCGATGCTGACGGGCGCCATAGCGCCGGACGGCGGGTCGATTCGCTTGGCAGATTGTGGCGCGCCGAGCGAACCGGCGACGCGGCGAGTGATTGGCGTTGCGCCGCAGACGCTGTCGCTCTACGAAGAACTGACTGCGGCCGAGAATCTTAAGTTTTTCGGTCGCATGTATGGGCTAACGGGCGCCAAGCTGGCGGAGCGCGTCGAATGGGCGCTGGCATTTGCCGAACTGTCGGATCGCCGCGGCTCGAGAGTGAATACGTTCTCAGGTGGCATGAAGCGGCGGCTGAATTTGGCGGTGGCGCTCGTGCATGAGCCGCAGGTGATCTTTCTGGACGAACCCACGGCAGGTGTTGATCCGCAATCGCGGAATCATATCTTTGAGCGTATCGAGCAGTTGCGCGGCGAGGGGCGCACCGTTGTGTACACGACACATTATATGGAAGAGGCACAACGACTGTGCGATCGCGTGGCGATCATGGACCACGGCAAGATATTGGATATCGATACGATTCCGGCGCTGCTCGCAAAGTATGGCGGCCGGGCGGTGGTGAAGGGAGAGCTGGTGGGGCCGCCGCGGAATGGCGTGAAGTTGCCGGGAGTGGTCGATGGGTCGTCGCTGCGTTTTGAGTCGGAGCGGCCGCTGGAGGAGATCGCGGAGCTATCGGCGGCAGGCGTTGCGTTTCAGACGCTGGAAGTCGCGCGGCCCGATTTGGAAGCAGTGTTCTTGTCGCTTACCGGACGGAGCTTGAGGGATTGATGCGCACCGTGTTCACGATGGCGATGAAAGACTTGCGGCTGATCAGCCGCGATTGGCTGGGAATGTTCTTCATTATCGGTTTCCCGGTGATGATTGGGTTGTTCTTTGGCGCGATGTTCGGGTCGGTGGGCGAGAAGGACGTCACGCTCACCGTCGCGGTCGTGGATGAAGACGATTCGACCGCTTCGCGGCAGTTCGTGAAGGAGCTCGTCGCGAGCGGCAATGTCGACGTCGAAAAACTGGACCGTACGGCGGCTATGGATAGCGTACGGCGAGGTCGGCTAGTGGGAATGATCGGGCTACCAAAGGGCTTCGGCGAGTCGACGGGTTTTATGACGGGAAAAGCGCCGAAGATTGAGTTGGGTGTCGACCCCTCGCGGAAGGCGGAAGGGGCCATGCTGAACGGCATCATTTTGCAAACGGTCGGCAAGTCGATGTTCGGGCAGTTCGAAGATCCCGCGACAGTTCGTAAGTACGTAGATCAATTGCGAGGCGACATCACGAATCGCGAGAAGATTCCGGCAGCGGTGCAACCGGCGGTGACGCAATTGACCGAGTCGCTCGATACGTTGCTCGCCAAGTGGGAAGAGAAAATCGCCAGCGACAAAAAGGAAGGGAAGAAGACGGACGCCGGGCCGGAGTTTCAACTCGCCCGGATTGAAAAGATCGACGTGGCCCACAAGGCAGAGAAGGGCAGCCGCGACGATTTGTTCGCTCACCTGCGGTCGAAGTGGGACATCAGCTTTCCGCAAGCGATGATGTGGGGAGTGCTGGCATGTGCGGCGGGGTTTGCGATCACGATCGTGCGCGAACGCAAGCAAGGTACGCTACTACGACTGCAAGTCGCGCCGATTTCGCGAACGCAGATTGTCGCGGGTAAGGCGTTGGCGTGCTTCATTGCCGTGATTAGTGTGATTGCGATGATGATGTTATTGGGAACGTGGTTGGGGATGCGGCCGCGTAGCCCCGCGTTGGTAGCGCTTGCAGCGGTGAGCATCGCCGTATGTTTCGTCGGCATCATGGTGGCCATGTCGGTCGTTGGGAAGTCGGAGGAATCGGTTTCCGGTGCCGCGTGGACCGGCAACATGCTGATGGCGATGTTCGGCGGCGGTATGGTGCCGCTTATCTTTATGCCGGCATTTATGCTAACGCTCAGCAGCGCGAGCCCCGTGAAGTGGAGCATTCTCGCGCTGGAAGGGGCCATCTGGCGCGATTTTTCCCTTGGTGAGATGCTATTGCCTTGCGGGTTACTCGTTGCGATCGGCGTCGTGTTCTTTGCGATTGGGTCGGTCGTCTTGTCGCGATCTACAAACTGACGCGGTCGGAACGCGGTCGCAAATTCCTTCGGGCACGCTGTTTGCGATCCATTGCGGTTCGCAACGAACATACTTTCCGGAAGGGAGCTTTTCTCATGGCAACAAATCAATTTCACAGCGTAGATGAACATCGCGATCCAATTACAGGCGAACCCGCATCGCACCCGATTGGGGCTGGCTTAGGTGCAGCAGTCGGCGGCGCGGCCGCGGGTGCTGCGGCGGGCATGGTCGCAGGGCCGGTCGGGACTGTGGCCGGGGCCGTTATCGGCGGAGTTGCCGGCGGGCTCGCGGGTAAAGAAGTCGCTGAGCAAATTGATCCCTCGGTCGAAGACCATCATTGGCGAAATGAATATCCGCTGAGCGAATACTACGATCCGACGGTCGGCTACGAGGAGATCGGGCCCGCGTATCAATACGGTTGGGAATCGCGTTCAAAGTACGGCGATCGCCATTGGGATGAGGTTGAGCCCGACCTCGCTCATGAGTGGACGACTCAGCGCGGGAATTCATCGCTCGATTGGGGCCGCGCTCGGCCCGCGACGCGCGATGCTTGGGACCGCGTGGATACGCAAGTCCGCGGTTCGGGCGACGTAATCAAAACGGAAGACAACGAAGTGCGACCGCCGCGAGTGCCGAAGTAGGCTTGCTGAATTCAGGTTCCGCGAAATTAGGAAAGCCGCCGGTCGTTTGACTGGCGGCTTTTTTTCACCGTTTGGTTGTGACCGTTTAGCTGTGAATCGCTTCGCGCATCCACTCGGCGAGATGCGTTATGCCGACGTGTGGTTTTCCGCTCGGAACGAGCGAGCGATCATCGAGCCTGGTGCCGAAGTACTGAGCCGTCGGATCGGCGATCACGGGGCGTTTATCTCCTTTTGCTGTGAAGAACGTTCGGACAAGTTCGTCCTGGCGGATAGGCTCCGGGCCCGCTAGCTCGATCGTACCGTTCAAGGGCGCACTCACGGCAACCTTCGTCAATTCGGCCGACACGTCTTTGGCGGCAATTGGCTGCATCATGGCAGGCGGCAAGTGGATCTCTTTGCCGACGGCACCGGCGCCGCCAATGGCTTCGATGAACTCGAAGAACTGGGTAGCCCGGACGATCGTGTAAGGCACCTTGCCCGCTTTGAGCAGCTTCTCTTGAGCGACTTTCGCTCGCATGTAGCCGCTATCTGGAAGTCCATCGGCGCCGACAATCGAAAGTAGAACATGATGACCAACGCCGGCGGCGGCTTCGGCCGCCAACAGGTTGCGAGTGGATGCTTCGAAGAACGCCAACACGGCCTTGTCTTCGAACGACGGCGAGTTCGATACGTCGACAACGACGTTTGCACCTTTAAGCGCCGCTGCGAGTCCCTCGCCCGTTACTGCGTTAACGCCCGACTTGGGCGATGCGCTCACAGCGTCGTGTCCCATCTCTTTCAAGTTGCTTACAAGCCTACTGCCAATGAGACCGCTACCGCCAATGACGACGATTTTCATGGTACTGCTCCTCTTTTCTTGCGGGTCAGAGTGTAACTAGTGATATGTGTGCTCATGCGCCGGAGTGAGCTTGTGCAACTTGATTGCGACTTACCACCGGCGTCACAGCGTAGAGCAGAAAAGCCGCGCTAGCGGCTGACAACACGGAGTAGTCGAGCGGAGGTTTCGGGCCGAGGGCCGTGAACATCGCGGTGGCGAAAGTCGTTAACAGCACGGCTGCGGCGAGCGCGACCCACCGCAGATGCCAGCCAACGATAAGGCCGATCGCAATAAGTATCTCGGCGACAGTTGCCATCCAACCAATTGCGGGTATCAATGTCGGCGGAACGAACCAATTTAGTTTGGCTACATACGCCTCGTACTGTGCGACCGCGCCCCACGAAACTCCGGGACTGCCGGGCGGCCCCCAAAACCCAAGGCGATCGGCCACCGCAGATAAAAATGCCATCGCCAAGGCGATGCGGACGGCCCAGCAGGCGATCAAAAGGTTTCGATTTACGTACATGTTTCGAAATGGTTCAACCAGTATTACTCAGTCGACTTCGACCGTGGACCAGCGCGTTAGTTTGTCTGGGTTGCGCGTGATGTAGATACCGCGGATGCCGTTCTCGATTGCGATCGACATTACCTGGATGACGTTCCCGTCGCTTGTGAACACCAGGCCCGGTTCGCCGTTCACCATCGTGTGCCGTATCTCACTCGAACTGTGTTTGCGGAAGATGCCGGCCAGGAAGCGAGCGACACGCGCGGGTTCGCGAAGGACGACGCGGGCCGCGGTTATTTTGCCGCCGCCGTCGGAGTGGACTTCGATATCTTGAGCGAGCAAGTCCTCGACTGCTTTCACATCGCCCAACCGACAGGCGGCGAGGAACTGCTCGGCCAACTCACCTGCGCGATGCGGATCGCCGCGGAATCGTCGCTCTTCGAGGCCGAGTCGTCGGCGAGCGCGGCTAACGAGCTGACGAACGGTCGCCTCGGGCTTGTCGACCACTTCGGCGATTTCGGCGTATTCGTAGTCGAACACTGTTCGCAAGAGAAGGGCGGCGCGTTCGTCCGGCGTCAGGCGTTCAAGCAGCAACAGAAACGCTTGCGATAGAGAATCGGCGATAGCGGAGTCGCGTGCCGGTGTATCGATCGGCTCCGGCACCCACGGGCCAATGTACTCGGTGCGATTTCGCACGCGCAGGTGGTCGATACAGCGGCGCGTCGTGACTTTAATCAGAAATCCTTCGGGCGACGCTACTTCGTCGGCGGTCTGCAGCCGGAGATAGGCGTCCTGCACGGCGTCTTCGGCATCGGCTACGGTGCCGAGCATTCGATACGCGACAGACATCATGCGTGGACGGAGATAATCCAGATCTGCTTGCATCTTGATTCGTCAGCGTGAGTGACCGTGCTATTTCTCGGTAGGTTCGGGAATCGCGATCTCTTTCGCATCGCGCGGATGAACCAACGTGGCGATCAGCCGCGTGCGGCCTTTGTCGGATGGATTTTTCGACACGCGATGAAGGCAGCCAGCCGGTTCGTAAAATGTTTCGCCAGCTTTGAAGCGTTTTGTCGGCTGATCGTCGATGCCTAGCTCGTACTCACCCTCGACGACATACACGAAAGCTGGTCCAGGGTGCCGATGTGGCACACCCTGCTGCCCGGGCTCGATGGTGACCTCGACGACGGTTACCGCAGAATCCTTGCCGTCGAGCTTCTCCTTAATATCATAGTTGGAAACTACTTTCACTCCTTCGCCGTGGTCGTCGGTGTGGGCGAACGAGATTGCGGCTGCGACGACGACGGCGGTTCCCAACGCGAGCGTGAGCAATATGCGTTTCATAATTCACCTCAACAAGCTGCGTGTGTTCAAATGGTGGCGTGAAGCACATGCCGTTCGTAACAAGGACGGTCGAGGCGGCCGATTTGTGACAAGCGGCAGAAAAAATTATCCTGCGCTTAGCCCCAAGAGTAAATTGAGCGCAAGATTTCCCCGGAAATCGCGGCTGAGTGGGGCGAATCCAAGAATTTGCCGCTAATCGGCCATCGCCAGCCGCTCGCTGATTGGCGGGTGGCTATGGAGCATGATCACTTCAAGTGGATGGGGCTCGGTATCGGCCTTGTTGAGGCGGGCGAGCTTCCAGAAGGCTGAGCGGTACGCACTTGGGTTGCTCGTACGCGCCAGGGCGTAGCGATCGGACTGCCGTTCGTAAAAACGGCTGATTGCGTTTTGGAGCGGTGAGAGCAGTAGCGAGAATGCGGTGAGCGTGAACATTACGAGCGGCAAACTCGCGACTGGTGCGGCCGCAGCGGTCGAGATGCCGGCCCACCACACGATAACCCGATCGATGAGGTAAAAGCCGGCGAGGCTGGTAAGTACGCCGGTCGCGATCATCTTCGGGATGTGCTTGTGAACGTGATGGCCCAACTCGTGGGCGAAGATGACGTCGATTTCGTCGGGCGTGAACTTTTCGAGGAGCGTGTCGCCCATCAGTACGCGGCGTGTGCTGCCGAGGCCCGCGAGCATTGCGTTCGCTTTTTGCGTGTCGGCGCTCAGGCCGAGGCGATAGACGCCTTCGATCGTGAGGCCGGTGCCCTTTGCAAGTTCCTTCAAGCGGGCATCGAGCTCGGCGTTGTCGATCGGCTCCACCTTGTAGAACAGCGGCACAATGAGCACCGGCGCGAGCTGGCCGAGAACGACACTTACCACGAAAAACGCGGCGGCGGCGATTAGCCACCAGTACGCGCCGGTGTGCCAGATGATCCAAAACAGGCCGAGGTTGAGCAGCCCGCCGAGGACGATCGTGAGCACATTGCTGAGCGACCAGTTCCGCACCCAGCGGGCGAGCGACTGATTGCTGAGGCCGAATTGGTGCTCGACGACGTAGTGGGAATAAAACGAAAGCGGCAGCGAGACTAGCATGTGACCAATCATGACGATGCAAAACAGCGCGATCATGCGAAGCATCGATTGGTCGGCGGCGAGAGGTGCGAATCGGGCTAGCCAGGCGTCGAGCGGACGGGCGAAGACGAAGGCCATCAGCCCGAGGTAAACGAGGTCGATTGACATGTCGACCAGCGTGCAGGCGAGCGAAATGTGGTTATAGCGACGGGCCTCAGCGCGTTGCTCGGGGGTTTGCTCGTCTGGGTTGGCGGCGGGGTCGGCTTGGGTCATTTATCTATAGTAGTGAGAAGCGGCTTTTGGCGGGCAGGCCGAGTTTTTCCGCAAGTCTAAGCCGCCGGCCGGCATCATTAATACGAGCGGTGCGATTGGCAGCAATTAACTGCCCGTCGTCCGTGACTTTTCTGCCGCAAAATCGATCACTAGCTTGGTCTATTTTACGACGCAGGCAAGTTAGGTCCGTTTGTAACAAGTGCAAAATTGGCAGGTGATTTACCCAAAAAACCTTATCCAACTTAACCGGACACTTAATTGACGGATTTCTTAAGTCGGTACAGGTATGCAATTTAAAGCGTTTGCATACCGTAAGCCCGGAAAGTCAATAAGGCAATACGGCACATCACTTGCGATTTGTCAAACCCGGGACGGTGGAATGCCGTAGCAGGCCAGAATGGCTTTCTTAGCATTTTGCTTGTCCCCACCGGCGACCCAAGGATTTGCAGTCGTTAGAATGCAAGGGTCAAAGGTCACTATTCCTGACGAGGGAGGAGAGGGAAAACTTCTCCCGCTTGCGTCGAACCCTCTAATATAGAGGTTCGGAACGATGAATATCGAGAACACGGAAGATCGCGCAAAGTTGGTTGTATCCGATGCCGAGCTCGGCACCTGGACCGATGAAGAATTGCTGCTCGAGTACCGGGTGACCGGTCGTCCGGCGGTGTTCGAAACGCTGGTCAAACGGTACGAGCGAGAACTATATAACTACCTCCGACGGTTCCTGAATAATCAGGTTTTGGCCGAGGATGCATTTCAAGCGACATTTATGCAGGTGCACCTGAAGTGCAGTCTGTACGATGATTCGCGGAAAGTGCGGCCATGGTTGTATACGGTCGCCACGAACCAAGCGATCGACATCCAACGCCGCAATCGCCGGCACAAGCTGGTGAGCTTGGATCGCCCGAACCGGGTGCAGCACGATGAGCTGGGTTCGCTAGTCGACGTATTGAGCGGTAATGAAGGTGAACCGATCAGCGATCTGGAAACCGGCGAGCGGAAGGAATGGATCCGCAAGGCCGTCGCGGCCCTGCCGGATCAGCTCCAATCGGCGGTGAAACTCGTCTATTTCCACGGTATGAAGTACCGGGAAGCGGCCGATGAGCTGGAAGTGCCAGTGGGCACGGTCAAAAGCCGGCTCCACTCGGCCGTGAAGCGGCTCGGTCAGGCCTGGGAAAATGGCCAGTCGATGCCGCAAAACGATTAAAATTGTTTAATTCGCCATTTTTTTACTGCCGTGCAAACCCTCGGCGGCTAACAGGCGTATAAAAACCTAGAAGCATGACGAAGAGCTCGTCCTTGTCATTGGGGGCGGGCTCTTCTTTTGGGAGTTCGGGGGGCTAATCGCAAGACGCGGGCGTTATGCGCGAACAGCTTATTCGTTATCTATTGGGCGAGCTCGACGCCGACGAACGTCGCGAACTGCGGGCCATGCTGCGGGATAACCCCGAGCTACAAAAAGAGCTGGCCCACCTTCGCGAATGTTTTGACACGAACCTCGATGAAGATGACGAGCCGTTGCCGCCTCGGAATTTGGCGGAGCGGACTGCCGAGCGTGTCGTCGACAGCGATGAATATGAGCTTGAAGCCGCGCTGCGCGGCCCAGAGATGCACGACGATGGCGACCCGCCATCGGGCATGCTCGGTTGGAGCCTTGCCGACTTGGCGGTCGCGGGCGGTGTGATCCTCGCCGTCAGCATGCTCGTGTTCCCGGCGCTTCGGGATAGCCGCGACGGCTCGCGACGCACGTTTTGCCAGAACAATCTTTATTCACTTTGGCTGCTAGATTCGCGTTATGCGGCCGAGCACGGTGGATTTTTCCCCGAGGTTCAGCCCTACGAAAACACGGGGATTGTTGCAGCCCGCATCGTCGAAGGCGATTATGAAACGCCCGACCGACTCGCTGTTTTGCTCGTGTGTCCGGCATCGCATACCGCCGATGTGTTGCGTGCGACGGGCAAGGCGCTTTTGATTCCGTCTAAGGACGAAATTCAAAGGATGTCGCATGACGACCTGATGAAGGTTCTGGCGCATGCGTCGCCGTGTTATGGTTACCGTCTCGCTCAGCGGGTTGGCGAAGATTACGCGTATATGCAGAGCGGGCCGGTAGGCGAATCGGTTTTCGATCCGCTGATTGCCGATGCTTGCGATGCCTCGACGACTCCTGCGACCTTTAATCATCGTGGCAAAACGATTCAGGTCATCGGGCGAGATGGCTCTCTTAAATCGTTCTCAGCGAAGTCGCCGCCCATTTATGGGAACGATTCAGATATCTACCACAACGACTTCGGAAACGTGGACGTCGGCATCGGCTTGCGTGATGTCGTGCTGGCGCCGAGCGATGCGTCTCTGGCGGTGAATCGTACCGTGATAGAAAAGAGATAGTCGCCCTCGGCGGCGCAATCGTTAGAATCGCTGCCACTATGCTTTGCCGCCGCTTACTTCGTGGTGATTTTGCAACGTCGTAGCGATCCATTTGTTGCGATTTCAACACGCAAGGCTTGGCTCATAACCTGACCGCCCTCGCCTCGAATCGCGTAATTGCGGTTGCAGCAACAAGTTAGCAGTGCTGATCGCGGATCTGCGTCGCGGCCCGCCGGAATTGGCATCTGGGATGCATTACCCCGTGTCAGCATTCTCCACTCGGCTCGTCGCTGAGCATTCTCCCTTCGCCGCCGCGGAAGCCTTCGTCCCCTCAAGGCTTCCGCGGCTTTTTTATTGGCGATGCCTAATGGCCGCGCCGATGAAGCAGGCTGCTGAATGCGACTACGAACAATAGAGCGGCCGTGGTCGGCTCGGGCACGGTGACTGGCGGATCAGGCACATTGCCCGTAAACGGGTGGTAATGGAACTCTCCGCCGCCCTGTTGCACGGCGTTGAGAGCCATGCCCACGCCATTCACGTTGCCGCCATCGAGTGTGAGCGTGGCAAACGGCGCCAGTAAGCTGCCGAGGACAGCGATGTGGCTCGGCGTCACCGAGGTCGCAGTCGGAAAGTTGTAAATGACGCCGGTCTCGGCCGGGTTCGATTGACTCGAATCACCGTTGATTGCGAGTCCGCCGCCAAACGTGAGGCTCGTGCCGGCAATGTTGATAATTGCAGTCGACCCACTGGGGATGTGAATCTGCTTATCGCTGCTGCTGGTCCAGTCGCTCGCGGCAACTTGGAAGATATTGAGCGTGGGATCAGTGCCGTTGAGCGTCAGCGTGGAGAATTGGAACACGCTGGTGCCGTTGGCAGGAAGCGTAGCCCAGTACGCGCTCTTGGCCTGCAGATCGGCCTGTGCAGCGGCAAAGTCGACTGGGGTGCCCTGGAACGTGGTGCCGTTTGGCGTCGTGGGGGCCGCGGTCAGCGTGGTGCCGTAAACGGCGTTGCCATTGAAAACCTGCCAGGCGCCGGCGGCATTCATGTTGTTGCCTACGACCAGGTCGGTTCGCGTGCCGTGCGAATTGGTGAGCTGGACGCCTACGCCATAGCTGCTGGCGGTGAAATTGTTGCCGACCGCCAGGCGACCTTCGGTATCTCCGCCCGAGGCGTTGAGATTGTTAAAGATAAAGCCGTTGTAGTCGCCGGCGATGCCGAGCGTACCCGCCACAGCGGGGTGGGCTGCAAAAAGTAAAAGGGCCGCAGCACATGCTGCGCGCAGAGATTTCAGTGACACTAGCGTACTCCTTGGTGCAAAATCAGTGGTGTATAAACAGGGTGCTTTTGGCGAGACATCGCCAGGCAGGCCGCGCGGTATGAGTAGACAAGCCGCGGGAGCGAGTTGCTAAATGCATTTTGTTTGTTTGATTCAAAAGCGTCAAGAATAGGAAATTCCCCATTCGGGTTGATTTGGAAGGAGTAAGAGTCATGAAGTTCGGACCCGTCACGCCCATACTTAGAATCTTCGATGAAACGAAGGCGCGAGAATTCTACGTAGACTTTTTGGAATTCAAAGTAGATTGGGAGCACCGCTTCGAGCCGGGCTTGCCGTTGTATATGGGGATCTCCAAAGACTCGGTCGCTGTGCATCTCTCGGAGCATTTCGGCGACGGTACGCCGGGATCGCATGTGCGCATTGCGTGCGGTGACGTCGACGCGTATCAGCAGGCGCTCTTGGCAAAGAAATACAAGCACGCGCGGCCGGGAGTGCAGGATCAGCCTTGGGGCGCGCGGGAGATGACGATCAGCGACCCGTTCGGCAACAAGCTCACGTTTTGGATGCCGAGCGAGAAGTAGTGCGAGCATTCGCTAACCGAGTTTCACCTGTGCCGGATAGAATCGGCATTGCCATACCTTGAACCACGAGGTATACCTCGCACCATGGCCAAGCAAACGAATCCTGATTTTCTGAACGGCGTGCCGGAGCTGCTAATTTTGCAGCTTCTGGCGCGGCGAGCGATGTACGGTTACGAGCTCGTGCGGGCGATCGAGGAATCGAGCGGCCAGGTGCTCGAGTTCGGCGAGGGATGCATTTATCCAGTTCTGCATCGACTCGAAAGTGACGGCGATTTGGCAAGCCGGCGCGAAACGGTCGGTGGGCGGAGCAGGGTGGTGTACCGGCTGACGGCAAGTGGCCGGAAGCGGCTTGTGGCGCGCATCGCGGCGTGGCGAAGCATCGTCGGTGCGGTCGAGCAAGTTTTGCAAGGAGCGAAACATGGCAAACCCGCCGTCTCGTGACGCACTGCGCACGGAGCTCGAACGCCGCGGTTTGCCGCCGGCGTACATCGAGCGCTTGCTTGGTGAATTGGACGACCATTACACGGATCTACTTGAGGAAAGGAGTTCCTCCATGGGTGCAGCAAGGAAGCTGGATTTCGAAGCGGGTGATTTGCAGAAGCAACTCGGCGAGCCGACGCAGCTCGCCATCTTCGCAGCCGAGCAGTATCGAGCGAGGAGTTTCTGGGGGCGGCATCCGGTCATGACGTTTGTGCTAGGGCCTCTGCCGCTATTATTAGTCAGTTGGATTTTCACCGCGACGATGATTGTCTGGATTGGAATGGGGCTCAATTACGTTTGCGAACATTGGTTTGAGATCGAGCAGGACAAAATTGTTTACGCGGACCACTTGTGGGTTCAAGCTGCTTTCATGGTGGCCTTCACCTGGTTCATCGTTGTTTTTCCACCGGTTACGGTTGCCGCCATGTTGTGTCGCACGGCTCGACGAAACGCGGTCGAGTGGCGTTGGCCAATCATTTCTTGCACCCTAATTTCTCTTGTCGCTGGATTAATGGCGGTCAGTTACCATCTCGCTTTGCAACCGAATGAAGGTCGAATTATGCTTGGCGTTGACTGGGATTTGTCGGCTCGGTGGATGCTTCTCGTCTACTTGCCGAAATTTGCGGCGGCGATTGCGATTGGGTTACTGCTCGTGAAGCGATCGCAGCAGAAGCTCAAGCTAGCGACGTGAGTTGTGCCTTTACGTCGTGGTCGATTCGGCATCGACGGCTACGCTAGCGATTGGTACAGTCTTGCCCCTCGTCTTTTCGGAATCCCCTGGGGCTCGTCGCATGATGCCGAGGCATCCCTGGTTGAAAACAACGATTGGCGTGGTCGGCGTATTGCTCGTCGGCCTCGCCGCGTTTAACTATTGGTGTGCGTTCTGCACGGCGCCGATTAAGCTGTCGCTCAGCGGCGGCAATGTGTGCAAGTTGCGCTCGGACATGTCTCGCAATATTTGTCACGATGTGCGCGATGCCGGCATCGAGCTGACGCATGTCGAAGGTTCAAACTCCGAAGAGACTTGTGCGGCCGTTGATCGCGGCGATCTTGATTTGGCGCTTGTACTCGGCGGGTTCCCGACGGATGCCCACCCGAATGTGCGGCTGGTGGCGACGTTTGGCGTCGAGCCGTTGCATTTGTTGGTGCGGCCCGAGTTGTTGCAAGGCAAAGAGCCGACGCTCGAAATCCTGCGCGGCCACGTGGTTTCACTGGGCGAGGTTGGCACGAATGGTGCGCTACTGGCCGAAAGCTTGATGCGGTTCGGCGGGTTGCGACCGGCAACGGATAAAAAGGCGGGCGACTATCGGGCCGTTCATTTGCGCGAAAACGATTTGCACGTGGCGTTGCGGGCGGTGGCGAGTACATCGCCAGACAGCCGAGCGGCGTTTGCGGGCGTGTTGCCGGACGCCGTGTTTGTTGTCGATAACTTGCCGGTTCCGATCGTGGATCAGCTCGTGTATATCGGGCACTATCAGCTGGTGCCGTTGCCTTATGCGACCGCGCTCCACCTCGACAGTCGCCGCAATCATAGTGCGGCCGACGATCAGCTGGAGAACGGCCGGCTGGAAGCGGTCTCGATTCCCGCGTGTACTTACGGGATCAATCCGCCGGTGCCGGCGACCGATTGCCCGTCGTTCGGCTTGCGGCTGATGCTCGTGGCGAACAAAGATGTTTCGACGACGGCCGTGTTGCAATTGCTGCAGGCGCTCGACGGCGGGGTGGCCGACAAGTATCACGTTGATCTCACGGTTGCCGACGACAACAGCGAGTTTCCGCTGCATTCCGGGGCGGAGGAGTTCGCGAAGGGCCGCAAGCCAATTGCAATCGGCGCCGCGGTTGATCGAGTGAAGAGCATCGTGAGCATGATCGGCGCGGGCGCCGCCGGGTTATTTGGCGTGTGGGGATATTTCCGCGGCCTGCGGGCCGTGCATCCCGATGTTTACCTGCGGAAGATCGACCAAATCGAACGGCTGGTGCGCGGTGACGAGCTGGAAGCGAACGCGCCGGCGTTGCCGCGCGATTTGATCGATTTTCTCGAAGCGCGCCTAGTCTCAGTGAAACAGGCTGCGATCGACGATTACGCCCGTCGACGACTGCAAGGGGACGAAGCGTTCGTTGGCATTCTCACGCTCGTTGCCGATGCGCGGCACTTGCTGGCGCAGCGTCGGGACCAGTTAGACCAAGATGAAAACTGCTTGCCCGCGTCTTCGACGGTGCAGGCGTCGGCCGGGCGATTGGCGGACGCTGCTTAGCTGAGCGCGTCGCAGCATTGGTTGCCGCCACTAAACTTCGCCAACGTTAGTTGCAGTGATGCGTTGTCGCGTTGAGCGTGTAGGCTGAGCCATCGACCGGGTTGACGGGCAAGCCGTCTGGGAAATAGTTCAGATTGGTGCCGATGTCCGAAAGGTTGTTCGCTGGCCACGTATTGTTGTCGATGTAATAGCGCTCGACAGCGCCATTGATCGTGGCTTTGTGGTGCGCCATGACCTTTGCTTTGGCCGTGCCGCTCGACGTGGCAACGCGCGGCACGATGATCGCGGCGATAATGCCGAGGATCGTGACGACGGCGAGCAATTCCATGAGTGAGAATGCGGCGCGGTTGCGATTGTGGAAGCGTGTCATGTTGCGAATCTCCGCTTGGACGCCATCGTGAGCGTGGTAACCGTAGCGACTTGCACCACCGAATCGGAAAAGCCGTTTGGGTGTGCGACAAAAGTGTAGGTTAGCGAAAACGGCCGGGCGCTCGAACTCACAAGGAAATTCGCTGGGCTGGGCGGGATCCTAAAAAATTCGGGCCGCTCATAGGGAATATGCGGAGCGAACCGTGTTTTTAGGGGCCTTTCAGGACTGCCAATCGCATGGGGACGCTGGGTTTTTGCACGCAAAATAGGGGTCCCACAAAATGGGTGCAAAACTCGGGAATTTTGCCCGGCCGAGTGCGCGGGCAGAGCGCACATTCAGCGGCAGAAGCGCGGGCTGGCCGTGCATAACTCGGTGAATTGACTTCGTTAGATGACGGTCACGGCTGGGCAGCTGCGTGCCGCGTGCCAGGCGGCTGCAATATTAAGTTGTCAAAGAGCGGCGGGATTAGTGGGGAGTGTTGAAGGCGGAGTGCGGAGTTTCATTGCTTCTGGCTAATAGCTGAGAGCTAACAGCTAACGGTCCTTCTTAGCACAGGTCTTGGCCCAATTTCAACAAAAAAGTTGGCGTTCGGATCGCGATTGATATGCTGACTGGTATGGAGGAGAAACGTCGTCGCAATTGGCCGTGGTGGTTATTGGCGCTTGCGTTCGGGTTCGTGCATTTTTGGGTTTGCATTTTTGTGGAAGTTAACTTTGGGCCGCTGGCAGGCTTTTCGTATATTTCGCACTTTCCAGGAGACAGGCCTCCGCCGCCAACTTGGTTTTATTATGCATTTATAAATGTATTTGCGTTTCCTGCGACTGTCATTGATCCTCTGATTCCTCGCGGTCCGAAAATTCAGCCGAGCCTGGAACATGAGGTCTGCGTGTTTTTAGTCATCATTCTCACGTGCTTTTTATGGGGCATGGTGTGGGCCGAACCGTTTCGTTGGAAGTTCGGCTGGCGTCCCTGGCGATTTACGATTCGCGAACTACTGGGTGCTACCGCGGCAGTTGCGTGCGTGCTGGGCTGGTTAGCGTGGCTCAGTCGCCGCGGATGAGCGGCTGCGAATGCAGCCAACAATGTGACATTAAACGCCTAGCGCGGGGCGCGAGCGATCCATTCGCCAGAAGAATGTACGACGCGATGTTTCGTATCAATCGCGTTGCCGGCGCGGGAAGGCGAGCAATGTCAGTGCGCCACCGACGAGGGCAATCGGTGCTGGCTCGGGGATGATGGCGATTGGTGCTAGACTCGCCACAGACGTTGCACTGCCGTCAATTATGGAAGCCAGGGTTCCCGAAAAGGCAACGGCATTGGTTTGAATGACGACCGGGGTGGCGGTGCCCGTAAGTGGAAATCCTGGTTGATTGAATTCGAAGCCGACTACAGCACCGTTTACACTGCGCGAAACAGTCGAAGGAGCGGCTCCTGGGCCTGGCAGCGGCAAAAAGCTGACATCGGTTTGAAAACCGGTGAAGCTGCTGACTGTGAGCCGATCAATCGCGTCGGGGCTTCCTGGGTTGTTGATGAGCTGGTACACGAACGTGAGAGCGTTTGGGCCGTATGGGCTTGATGCGTCATTTGTATAAACGTCGGAGCGGAGCGATCCGCTGAACGTTGGGCTTGCGAACGGCACTAAGCCTGTGGAAAACACGAGCGTTGCACCAACTGGATCAATTTCGCCCGCGGCGTTTTGAATACTGCCGGGAAGCAGGAGCGCGGCGTGCGACACACCGCCAGAAAGAAATACGAGAGAGGAAGCGAGCGCGAAGCGTGCGCTTTTGAATAAGGAACTCAAATGTTGTTGGATCATTAGCGTGCTCCCGCAAGACTGGGCTTGCCCGTGCCAAGTCGCCCACAAGATAAGATGCCTGACCGGTTTCTGTCAATGAAATTTGCGCGTTTTCGACAATTTGCGTGGGTGGAATGAGCAACTGTAGAAAAACACCGTGGGAATCCACGCGTGGGAGGAGACGCAGAAATGCGGCCCGAGAGCTTATCTATCCGGCAGGCTTCGTCGGTCGCGGAAACCGCCACGGCGCGGTCGCTGTTCGAGGAATACGCGGCGGCGCTCGGGATCGATCTCGGCTATCAGGGGTTTGCGGACGAGCTGGTCGGTTTACCGGGGAGCTACGCGCTGCCGCGCGGGCGGCTCTCGATTGCGTGGGTGGGCGATGAGGCAGTTGGGTGTGTGGCGCTGCGGCCGCTTGGCGAGGACGTGTGCGAGATGAAACGGCTGTATGTGCGGCCGCAGTTTCGTGGCGGCGGAATTGGCAAGCAACTGGCCGAGGCGATCATCGCCGAGGCTCGGCAGATCGGTTACGCGATCATGCGATTGGATACGGTGCCGAAGCTGAAGTCCGCGACGCGGATGTATGAGTCGCTGGGGTTTGTGCGGCGGGATGCGTATTACGAGACGCCGGTGGTAGGAACGATTTTTATGGAGTTACCACTGTGACAGCGAGAGTAATCCGACTCCCATTTAGCGATAGATGCTAATCAGCACGCATATTGAGATTGCGGACGAGAAAGGTTAGCTCGTCGGTTGCTTCTTCGATACGTTTGGTGGTCGGCTTGCCGACGTCTCCGTGTCCGGCGTTGGACTCGACTCGTAGTAGGATCGGCGCGGAGCCGGTCTGGGCATGTTGAAGCGCGGCGACGAATTTGAAACTGTGGAGTGGAACGGCACGGTCATCTGTATCGGCGGTTGTGACGAGTGTGGCAGGGTAATGGGTGCCAGGCCGAACGTTGTGGTAGGGGGAGTAGGCGAAGAGAGCGTGGAATTCTGCGGGGACATCGGGCGATCCAAATTCGGAGACGCCGCCCGCGCCATCGGTGAAATGGTGGAACCGCAGCATGTCGGTGAGTGGCACTTCGCAAAGACAGGCATGAAACAAGTCGGGACGCTGGGTGAGAACTGCGGCGACCAGCAGGCCGCCGTTGCTGCCGCCTTCGATGGCTAGTTGTGAGGATTGCGTGTAGCGATTGTCGATGAGCCACTGGGCGGCGGCAATGAAATCGTTGAACGCAGTTTGGCGTTTTTCTTTGATGGCCGATTCGTGCCAGGCGGCTCCGTATTCGCCACCACCGCGAATATTGGGAACCGCGTAGATACCGCCCATCTCCATCCACGCCAAGGCAGTGACGGAGAACCACGGCTTTAGCGCGAAGTTATAACCACCGTAGCCGTAGAGCAAGGTCGGGTGGACGACAGAGCGGGTCAGGCCGCCCTTGTGTGAGATGAACATTGGAACGCGCGTGCCGTCTGCGCTGTGATAAAAGATTTGCTCGACTTGATAATCGTCGGGATTGAAATCGACGTTTGTGGCGTGGAGCGGAGAACTCATGTCTGTCGCAACGTCGTAACGATAGACGGTGGGGGGCGTCGAAAAGCTCGAGAACGAATAAAACGTTTCGTTGCTATCTGGTTGGCCGCTGAAGCCGGTGGCTGTGCCGATGGAAGGGAGCTTTACGTCGCGAACGTGTTCGCCATCACGCGTGAAGATGCGCACGCGCGAGCTCGCATCGTGCAAATAGGTCAGGACGAAGTGCTTGCCGACACAGCCGACGTCGATAAGCGTGTCGTCGGTTTGCGGGACAATGTCGTGCCAATTCTTGGTGTCTGGCGTGCGGGTATCGATCGCAATGAGCCGGCGGCGGGGCGCGGCGGCGTTTGACATGAAATAGAAGACTGGGCCGTCGCTGGTGATGAAGTGGAACTGATGCTCGAACCGATCGATGAGGCTGATGAACCCTGCGTGTGGATCGGCCAGATCCTTAAAAAGGATGCGGTGGCGATCGTCGTCGGTTTCGTGGAGGACGAGGATGAGGTAGGCGTTGTCCGGAGTTAGCAAGCTGGCGACTCGCCATTCCGGGTGGCCGGTTTGTTCGTAGATCAACTCGTCTTTATTTTGCGGAGTGCCGACGTGGTGGAAGTAAACCCGCTCGTTGCGGTTGGTGGCCTGAAACTGTTCTTCGGGCGGAGGCTCCTCGAAGCGGTTGTAATAAAACGCGTTGCTGTCTTTTGTCCAAGCGATGTTCGCGAACTTGGTCCATTTCAGTTCATCGGCGAGCAGTTTGCCGGTTGAGACATCGAGCACATGCCACGTTTGCCAGTCGGAGCCGGCGGTGGAAACAGCATAGGCGAGGTATTTGCCATCGGGACTGAACTTAGTGCCGCTGAGCGCCACGGTGCCATCGGTCGACCATTCGTTCGGATCGAGCAACGGCCGTGGTGAAGCGGAGGGCGTGTCGACGACGTATAGGACGGCGTGGTTTTGGAGACCGTCATTGCGGAAGTAGGCGAGACCAGCGCCAACGTGCATCGGTGATGAGTAACGTTCAAAATTCCAGAGTTTGCGCAGGCGGTCGCGAATCGATGCGCGTTCAGGGATCTTGCCGATGTAATTCGCAGTAAGTTCGTTTTGCGCTTGAGCCCAGGCGGCGACTTCATTTGATTGGCGGATATCTGACTCGAGCCAACGATAAGGGTCGGCGACTTGTGTGCCGTGGAAATTGTCGAGCTGTTCGACGCGGCGCGTGGCGGGATAGACGAGGGGTGGCTCGGTGGCGCGCAGGACCGGCTGGGGCGCGAACGCCACATAGGTGAGTGCAAAAAGTAGGAAGAGTGATCGCATTTTGCGAGTTTACGGTCAGGGTATTTCTAGCGGTGTGCTAGGTACAGTTCGAATTCCTTGGCGATAAAGTGTGTTTTGCTCGGTTCGTAGGGGTCCCACAAAACCGGTGCAAAACTCTTGGGTTGTGCGCGACCAGGTTCGTGAAATTGCCGCGAATTTGAATGGCGAATCTTGGTCCGGCCGGGCATAACTCGACCAATTGAGTGCGGCAGATGACGGTCACCCGTGGGCATTTGTAGCGCGGTCATAAAATGCACTCAAATTTGTGTTTTTTTAAAAGTGGTGCATGAAGAGTGGGTCGAACGTAGCACAGGTCGCGGCACAATTTCAACAAAAAAGTTGGCGGTTGGTGTGCGATTTTTATACTGGCGGGTATGGGATATGAACGCCCAACGCGAGATGAAGCGGCTGTATGTGCGGCCGGTGTTTCGCGGCAGCGGCGTCGGCAAGCTGTTGGCGGAGACGATTATCGCGGAGGCGCGGCAGATCGGTTACCGGGCGATGCGACTCGACACGGTGCCGAAGCTCGCGGCGGCGACGCGGTTGTATGAGTCGCTGGGGTTCGTGCGGCGGGATGCGTATTACGAGACGCCGGTGCGGGAGACGATTTTTATGGAGATGAGGTTGTGAGGTACGAAAGCGAAGGCTGCGAAGAGTGATCGGTTCCCAATTCGAGCGGAACGCATCCTACGCGACTTGGCGCGGAACCAGCGTCGTAGTGACTAGGCGAAATTATCGGTGTCGAGGAAGCGTTACTGTGCGGTCAGCCATCTTGTCCAAGTCGAAATGGACAAGATCATGCTTCAGCATCATTGCCCGCCCCATATCTTCGACGTCATATTTAACGCGGCTTCTAACTCGGGCGTCTGAAAGCCCTGTTTCCTGGCTCAATTGCTGAATTGTAATTGGGTTGGTCCGCCGAATCGCAGCGTCCATCAGTAGGTCTTGCTGATGTTTGGTCATCGTCCGATCCTCGATTGACTTGGAAATAGCCCGATAACGCCCTGGGCAACGCTCTTTCTCAATTGCCGGTAGACATAAAGGATACAAGAATCATTCTCGTTCGATTCAACTCCTCCTGCCTTTAATTCCTTTTTGCCGTAGATCAACAGCAACTCAATTACTCGAAACATCAACCGATCTGACGCAGCCAATCGCGTACGATGCTTTCAATGCGCTCGGTTTCAATTTGTGGAAGCGTTCCGGTGTGCATGATAATGTTGCGAGAGTTTTCCAAATCATTAAAGCGCGACGTAATCCACGCTTGGTCAGGGAACAAATCGGAAAACTCATTCCAATTGTTGATGATGATTTGTCCTAGGTTCCCGAACAAAGTGTAACCAATTGGAGCAGAAGATCGCTGGGAGTGGTACTTGTTGCGTGCTTCCTTCTCTTTGAGTTTCTTTACTGACTCCTTGATCTTGCTCGGTACGGACTTGTCCCACCAATCGGTGCCAACTCGTGCAAGTAAACGTTCAGTGATTAAGTCACGTATTGCGTTTTCAATACAGAAAAACGCCATGAAGACCGACCCCATCCGATCAGCGTTGTAACGCAGCGCCGGTGCGAACGCCATTTCATCTAAGCCGATTGTTGCCGGCACGACTGCCGCACCGCGCACGTTAATGCCCTCGGCGCCAAGATCGTCGAGCGAGTTTTCAGTTAGCAGCGCGTCAAAGACAAATTGTTTTAGGTCGCCCATTACAGCCCCAAGTTTTCGCGCAGAGCTCTGAATATGGCATTGTAAGTGGCCAAGTCTCCATTCGGCGGTAGATGAATCTGCAAATTGTAGTGATACTCAGTCGAGCGGGCAGGCTTCACAGGTACCACCGGCGTAATCGCGAGCGTCTCCTTTTCCACAGTTTCCTGCGCAGCATTTCTCCCGTTTTCTTCAGGTTCAACGATTTCACCCTTTAGGTCAGCTAGACCAATGAGCGTCTTAAATGTCGCGTAATATCGTTTAACTGATTCCTCATCCTTACCGGTCACACGCGCCATCGCGCCTTTAACGTCTTCGTCGGACGCTTTGTCAATGTTTGAATCAATTGCGAAGAGATCACTGTATAGTTCACGAACGTGCCCACCCAAAACACGCTTCCAATTCTTTGGATCACGCAGGTGGTCATAATTGGCACTCGGAGTGCCGTTTTCATTGATGAATCCAAGTTCCCGCATTAGCGGGATAATTGCGCGATCGTTTGATGCGGAGAAACCCCATTTCACAAGGAGTTTCTGCGAGAACCTAGTTGGCCGCGCGGCCTTCCGAATCTGTGCAAGAATTGGATCAATTTTGTTGTTTGAAATGATGTACGGATATGAATCTGGCATAGTCGGACCCACAATGATGCACCACTTGTGACGGGGTCTAGCGTACCACCGTGGCATTGTGTCTTCAAATAAAAGTTTGGAAGAGATTCGAGGTCGTATGCTTCCGAAAGTACTGGCCTACCCGCCGGAGACGTTCGATCATCTCCCCATTACGATCGTCGCGCGCCAGTTTGGGTGTTCCCTGTCGATCCAAGACACAAAGATGCTGGGACTCCTCGTGTTCTCGGAGAACTTGAGAGGATAGTGGCTCTGCGGCACAGCACAGCCCAGCGTTTTTCTTATCTACAGAACAAAAAAAGGATGCAGGACTGGTTTTCGGCGGCGGGGGAGTGGGCCTCATGCCTTCCCTGCTTCCGAATTCCGGGTCCTGCATCCAGTTTGAGGCGGCGCTCGCCCGTCGCTTTTATAGTGCGGCGCCGCGGTTGTCTAAGTTGTGGTGTTGCTCGTGCAACGACGATCGATTTTCAATTCGCGAATGCCATGCTAGTTCGACGAGGTTCGCAAATAATTGCCGATTCCGACCAAGTCTTGCAATGCATGAATGTGCCGAAAAAACTCTGGATCTTCAGGACTAACAACGCGATTTCGAAGCATGTCGGGGCTAAACGAAATACGGTAGTTGTCGCGGAGTTCCATATACAGCGCCCATGCATACCGAGCTGCAACTTCAAGCCGGTCGGCAATCGGATCGCCGCTGGCGTGCATGTGCTGCATCTCTAACGTTTCTATGGCGATAAAGTGAAATAGATCACTTTGCAAATCGGTCAGTGAGTTCATCTAAATTCTTTCGTATGGTCAAAATCGACTAAATCATGGCGTCGATTCGCGAGATTTGGAACGCTTAACTGCAGCCCATACTCGAACCACAATTATGACAAAGGTAACAATTGCCGGCGCGGACGGTGATGCTGCCGCAGTTGTCGCACGCGGGAGCGTCGGATTGGAAATCGGCGAATTGCTCGCTGCGGGCCGTGTTGGGGCCGGTGTCTTTGGGCATGATGCCGGCGCGGGCTAACAGGGCTGCGCTGATTTCTTTTCCGTTGGTGTTCCCGTTCGTGCTACCGTTTGAATGGCCGTTGGTGTGGCCGTTCTTCGGAGCGAGTTTGGCCGTTGCGGAACCCCCGGCGGAGCCCGCCGCGGCGGATCCATGACCGGGGGCTGACGGCTTGGGCTTGTTGGCTAACTTTTCAGCGGCTGCGGCGGACTCGGTTTCCGAGGTCGTTTTGCGGGACTTAATGTCCGATTGCTTTCGCCCGCCGGCCTTCATGGCGACGGGCGCGGAATGACTCTCGGTGTCCTCGGAACCCCCTGCAGAGCCAGGGGCTGTCGAATCGTCCTTCGGGATCACGCCGTTGCTGGCTTCTTTGTAGCCAGGCAGGAACGTGATGCCTAACCAGCGGAAGATGTAGTCGATGAGGCTTTTGGCGATGCGGATGTCCGGGTTCTTGGTGTAACCCTGGGGCTCGAAGCGCATGTGGCTGAACTTGCGCACGTAGTCTTCGAGGGGCACGCCGTATTGCAGGCTCATCGAGACGCTGGTGCCGAAGGCATCCATCAGGCCGCCGATGGTGCTGCCTTCTTTCGCCATGGTGAGGAACAGCTCGCCGGGGCGGCCATCTGGGAAGAGGCCGACGGTGATGTAGCCCTCGTGGCCGGAGACGCTGAACTTGTGGGTGATACTCTGGCGAGTATCCTCCAAGCGTTCGCGGCGTGGCTTGCTCACTGCGGCTGCAGCGGCGCGATCACCTTCGGTGCTCGTGGAAAGGGGTTGGCTTTCCTTCGAGCCGTCGCGGTAGATCGCGAGGGCCTTGAGGCCGAGCTTCCAGCCATCGAAGTACGCCTTAGCGATGTCTTCGGTGGTGGTGTCGCGCGGCATGTTCACCGTTTTCGAGATGGCGCCCGAGAGGAACGGCTGGGCGGCGGCCATCATGAGGACGTGGGCTTGCCAGGCGATCGAGCGTTTGCCGTTGCGTGGTTGGAACGCACAATCGAACACGGCGAGGTGCTCTTCCTTCACATCGGGCGAGCCTTCGATCGTGTCGTGCTCGTTGATGTAGGCCAGGATCGAGCCGATTTGCGGCTGATCGTAGCCGAGCGTGCTGAGCGCGAGGGGCACGGTTTGGTTGACGATCTTGAGCATGCCGCCGCCGGCAAGCTGCTTGTACTTCACGAGGGCGATATCGGGTTCGATGCCCGTGGTATCGCAGTCCATCATGAAGCTGATCGTGCCGGTGGGGGCGAGCACGGTGGCTTGCGCGTTGCGGAAGCCGTGCACGCGGCCAGCGGCGAGGACATTGTCCCAAGTGCGGCGGGCTGCATCTTTCATGTAGTCCGGGCAGTTGGGGTCGATTTCCTCGACGGCATCGCGATGCATTTGCATCACGTTCAGCATCGGCTCGGAATTCGTTTCGTACGTGTCGAACGGGCCGACGGCTTCGGCGAGTTCGCTGCTCGTGAGGTTGGCCGCACCGTGGAGGAGCGACGTGACCGCACCGCAGACGCCGTACGCTTCGTGCGAATCGTACGGCATGCCGGCCGTCATGAGGAGGCTGCCGAGGTTCGAGTAGCCGAGACCGAGCGGCCGGAACAGGTGGCTGTTCTTGGCGATATCGGGTGTCGGGTAGCTCGCGTGGTCGACCAGGATTTCCTGAGCGATGAAGAAGATGCGGCAGGCCGACTTGAAGCCTTCGGTATCGAAGGTGCCGTCATCGGCTTTGCGGAACTTCATGAGGTTGATGCTCGCGAGGTTGCAGGCCGTGTCGTCGAGGAACATGTACTCGCTGCACGGATTGCTCGCGTTGATGCGGCCGCTGTTCGGGCAGGTGTGCCACTTGTTGATGGTGGTGTCGTACTGCACGCCGGGGTCGCCGCAGTGCCAGGCGCAATCGGCCATGCGATCCATGATCTCGCGGGCCGGGTAGGTTGGGCCGGGCTGCTTCGGGTTGGTGACCCAGTGGGTCGTCCAATCTTCGTTCTTCTCGACGGCCTGCATGAAGTCGTCGGTAACGCGGACGCTGAGGTTCGCGTTCTGGAACATGATCGAACTGTAGGCTTCGCCGTTGAAGTTCGAATCGTAGCCGCCCTTTTGGATGAGGACGTGGGCCTTCTTTTCTTCCTTCCACTTGCACTCGATGAATTCCATCACGTCTGGATGCCAGACTTTGAGGGATTGCATCTTGGCGGCACGGCGAGTCTTGCCGCCGCTCTTTACGACGGCTGCGACCTGGTCGTAGACGCGCATGAAGGAGAGTGGGCCGGATGGCTTGCCGCCGCCGGCGAGCTTTTCGCGATGCGAGCGGAGCGTGCTGAGATCAGTGCCGGTGCCGGAACCGAACTTGAAGAGCATGGCCTCGCTGCGGGCGAGCTCCATGATGTCTTCCATGTTGTCATCGACGTGTTGGATGAAGCACGCGCTACCTTGCGGGTACTCGTATGGGTTCTCGGGTTGGACGACGTCTTGAGCTTGGGCGTCCCAACGCCAGTTGCACTTCGCGCCGGTCGTGCCGTACTGGTGATAGAGGCCGACGTTGAACCAGACGGGCGAGTTGAACGCGCCGTGCTGATGAAGGCAAAGCCAGGCGAGCTCGCGGTAGAAGCGCTCGCCGTCGGCCGGCGTGGCGAAGTAGCCGTCTTCGAGACCCCAATCGGTGATCGTGCGGGCGACGCGGTGGACGAGCTGCTTAACGCTGTATTCGCGCTCGGGCGTGCCGACTTCACCGTAGAAGTACTTGCTGCAGATGACGTTCGTGGCCAGTTGGCTCCAGAACGACGGCACCTCGCAGTTAGTTTGCTCGAAGATCAGCTCGCCGTTCTCGCCTTTGATTTGCGAGCTGCGAACTTCCCAATCGACGGTGGAGAAGAGATCCTCGATGTCGGTCGGGCAGAATTTGGCGTCGACTTTGAGTCGGCCGTGGAACTTTTTGGTTGCGGGCTTGGAAGCCTTGGATTGAGAAGACATGGAACGAAGATCAGCGGTCGCCATACGGCACCTCCTGCGCGTGGGAATTGGGCATCCTGCGAACGTGAACACTTGTACATGCTACCAGAAATCGACTGATCGAAGGCAGCAGCACCAGATTTTGGGCCTCGAATGCCCAAAACCCGGAAAATCGGGCAGGCAATCGTGCTACGACCACCATATATTGTATGCAGAGCCCTCCTGGGTACAACATACTGCGGTCGAGGCTGTTCGATCTTACGCGCCCGGCGGATCGAGTCAATGCAAATGTTGTGGTATCGTAAGCTGCTGTCACACAAGTGGTTGTGGCTTGTGTTAAGTTCTAGCAGTGCCAGCATGAAGCCTGTGTGAAGAAGCGGAAATGCCTGGAATTGCAGAGGAAACTTGGTTTTTCGCGCGGGCCATATTTTTGGGGAGGGGCCGCACTCAAAAGTTTTGAAATTCTTCGCGTCGTGGCGCTACCCAAATTCGCTGATCATCCCAGATGGTTAAGTTGGCGAGCGATTGTGAAGGTTTGAGCATGTTAGAAGCTGTGGCGCGCATGCGGCGGATGACGTTTTTGGCGGCAGAGAATCGCCGGCGAATTGTCGCTCGAAGGCGGCATTCAGAGCACGCGCGGGAATACTTGTAGTGACATCCCTAACACGTGCGGGATGTTTTCTGGTCGATAACGACCTCCCGGACGGATCCGGCCGATGGAAACGGACTTCATTCTCACTCGCTGTGCGCGACCGCGAACTCGTTGGCGGTTTTTGTGCGCGATTCTGGCTTCGTCCGTTTGCGTTATGAGCTCGGGCTGCGTGCTGTTTGGATCGCATAGCCATTGGTATGCGCCGGCGCCGTATGAGACGACTGTGAATTTTCTAGCGGCGGATGGCGAAGGCAGCGCCGATGCGCTCGCGGCTGCGGAATCACAATACGCGGTTGCACGCGAGGCGGATGAAGCGGGCAACGCAAGTTGCATCGACCGCTACTACGCGGCGGCGGTGCAAGTTTGGCCGGCCTATGTGCCAGTGGCGACGACGGAAGAAAGACCGGCCGAGCTTTACCGCGCGGCGGTGCAGGGGTTCATTGAGTCGGCGAACAAGTATGGGCGGTTTAATCGTGCGGCCGGCGTGCTGCTCGTGAATGGGCAGATCGTGCCGGTGGCGTTTCGCGGGTTTGTGTGGCGGCCCGAAGACTTTGCGACGTTTATGCCGGTCGGTGCCTATGAGTCCTCTCGACTGCAGAACCGCTACGCTTCGGCGGGCGTCGGCGTGCCGTACGTGGTGCTGACTACGAACCCGCCGCGGTATCCGTTCGTGAGATCAAGCCAACCGTTCGCGGCGACGGCAGTCCTTGGGCCGACGCCGGCGATGGGTGGGCGATTTACGTTGCAGTTCTATGACCCGCTGCGGACGACTGTTTCGGAAGGCGGCGCGCCGATCGCCAAAGACTTAACGGCGCCGCTCGCCTATGCGGCCTCGCAAGAGAACGACGATTGGGTGGTGAATTTTTTGCGGCCGGGCCACGACGATACGCTCGACGGTTTGCACATGCACGAGCCGTTTCAGCCGCAGAAGATTCCCGTCGTGCTGATTCATGGTTTGGCATCTGATCCGCTCACTTGGCTGCAGCTCGAAAATGATTTGCGAGCGCAGCCAGCAATTTTCGAGCGCTATCAGTTCTGGTATTTCCGGTACGACACGGGCGGGCCGTTTCTCGGCAGTGCTGCGCGACTGCGGCGAGAGTTGGCAACGATTCACCAAGTGTACGATCCAGCGCGGTGCAATCCGAACATGTCGCGGATCGTGCTGATCGGGCACAGCATGGGCGGGCTCGTCGGACAGTTGCAGGTTACTTATAGTGGCGACACCGTGTGGCAGGCGGCAGCGACGCAACCTTTCAACACGATCCTCACCGACCCGGCGACTCGGGCCGAACTGGCGGCGGCGTTCTTCTTTCAGCCGTCGCCGGATGTGACGCGCGTGGTTTACATTGCCACGCCGCATCAAGGCTCCAGCGATGCGACGCGGTTTGTGGGACGCCTGAGTTCGGCGATGGTTGAGGAGCGGCCGATCGCGGAGGCGCGGCGCGAGCAGTTGGTGCGGGATAACCCCGATGCATTCCGCGAAGAAGTCCGGCGGCGGATTCCGACGAGCGTCGATTTGCTCGAGCCAGACAGCCTCATATTGCAGTCGACGCAGCGGTTGCCCTATCGACAGGGGGTAGCGCTCAACACGATCATTGGCGATTATCGTTGGGCGAATTCTTGGGGGCCTTCGGATGGCGTAGTTTCCATTGAGAGCGCCAGCTTGAATGGTAGCCAAACGGAGGCTACGGTCGATGCACGACACACAGGTGTGCTGCGCAATCCCGAGACGTCTCGCGAAGTTTCGGCCATTTTGATGTGGCATGCAGTCGGGAATTGACGCGAACTTGCGTGGCCGAGGCGTGTCTTTGGGGGACTATGAGCCAATCATCTACTTACCGTTGGAATACGTCGGGCGCGACGGAGGCGTATGATGTCGCCGCGCCCGCTATTCATCCGTATTACGAAAAGGTCCAGGACGAAATCCTGGACCTTTTGTCGTTTGGGGCCGAGGAAGCGTTTGAGTTGGTGGATATCGGCGGCGGCTCGGGTCGATTGGCCGAGCGCGTGCTGGAGCAATTCGCCGGCGCGCGAGTGACGGTGGTCGATCAATCGGAGCCATTTCTGGCGCTCGCCGAGCGGCGGCTGGCGCGGTTCGCACCGCGGGCGGCATTTGTTCAGAGCCGGCTACAAGATGAGTGGAAAGAAAAACTGCAAGCCGCGCCCAACGTCATCGTGAGCACGTCGGCCATTCATCATTTAGAGCCGGCCGAGAAGCGTGCGTTGTACGCCAAATGCCATGCTGCCCTCGCCCCGGGCGGAATGTTTATCAATGGCGATGAGTATCGGCCCGAAAGCGATGCAGAGCTGCGGGCGCTTCTCGAAGAATGGTCCGTCCATATGAGCGACGCCATTGCGGCAGGCGGCATTCCAGAGTCTTTTCGCGCGACGCTCGATTTTTGGAAAGACCGCAACATCAACCGTTTTAGCGAGCCGAAAAAGAGCGGCGATGATTGCCATGAGACGCTCCCCACTCAAATTGGCTATCTCCAGGACGCCGGATTCAAGAATGTTCGAGCGACGTGGGCGGAGAAGTTGTGGGCAGTCGTGGTTGCCAAATAGAGTGGTTGATTCGAAGAAAAGACCTCTTCTGTCGCCCCGTTGGGGCTTTACGATTCATCGACCACGTTATCCAGTGGTTAACACCCCTGGCTATTAACTGCCGCCGCGTTGCGGCTGAATCGTTCGCGCAGATTTATAAACTTTCTCTAACCGACCGCCATCGGGCTTTCGGATTGACCAAATAAACCACGGCCGCGGCGAGCGCGATGAGCGGGAAGAAAACCGAGATTGAGTAGACGGCGCTCCAATAGAGTATTTCCTCGATCGTGCCGCCGTTCATGAACGGAGAGGTGTGGTGACGCGCGGCCACGACAGCGATGGCGATCGACGCCGAGATCACGGCCGCCAGGAGCGCGTACCGCCAGCCGTCAGTGTCTGCTGAGCTGGCTGTGGTTCGAGGCTGGCGTCGCAGCCAGACGACGTAGAGAACGAGGAGGCCGACGGCGCCGATGACGCTGCTGAGGAGCTGTAGCAAGAAGAAAGTGGTAATAACGGTGCCGTGAAACACGGTTACGACTCGGCGGAGCACGACGAAGTGTTGCACGGGCCAACCGTACCAGTGGGTGAAGGAATCCCAAGCGATGTGCGTCCAGCCGCCGATGAGGATCGAAATCACAGCGATGAGCAGGCCGCGGAGTGATGGCTTGGGCTTTTGGCGCGCCAATGGTGTGAGGGCGGCACGGTGGGGCTGTGGAAGGATGAAGCACAGCGGCCAACGCAGCAAATAGAACAGGCCGAGCAGCATCAGGCTCGCCGGCAAGCAATCGGTGACGAGGCCCGGCAGCGTGTGGGCAGTTTTGGCGACGTCAAACTGTTCGACGAAATAGCCGAAGTCGGGCGCCATGCTGCCAATGACGAGCGCCGAAAAGTTTAAGTGCTTGGGACAGCAGCGGCGTAGCGGGACGACGGCTAACGGATGGCTGAGCGTGTATGGCATGCGGGCCGCGATCTACTTCAGGGTGTCGAGTTTTGGCATTTCGTCCCACTTCATGAGAATTTTTTCCGGCCCGCCAAAAAAGTTCTTTGCCATCCAGATTTGCATCTTCTCGCGAGCATCGTCGCCGTAGACGCGATGTGAGTAGACGATCGCGGCACCCATGCCGTTGTAGATTTTGAAGCGAGAAAAATCGATTTCGCGGAAAGTAGGGCGGGTGAAGCCGATTTCGATGTAATGTTCCGCGGGCGCATCCTTGGTACGCGGGACGGAGTTTGTGCGAAGCACAAAGCCGCCGTGGTTCTTGTATCGGTCGAGAACCAAATTGGATTGCTTGGCGAGCGCCTCGCCGTCTTTGACGTCGCGGTATTGCCAGATAGTGACCATGTCGGTCCATTTTTCGAGATCTTCCTGCCCGGCGGGCGTGAACTCGTGCTGGTCGCCGCCGGTCCAGCGGTGGAAGTATTCGACGTCAGCGAATTTGAACGCGGCGGATTTGTCTTTGGAAGCTGCGGGTTCCTCGGCACTCCCAATCCCAGACGCGGCGATCGTGAACCACGCGATGAGTAAGAAGAGTTTCACCGACTTCATGAGAATAGAATGCAGATGCACTTTTTGAGTCTGACAGCTGGAGAAAACGACCTATTTTTCCGAGCGTTTGGGCGGCCCTTGGCGAAAGCCGATCGCGACGCGGTTCCAGGCATTCATCGTGGCGATGATGAGCGTGAGATCGACAATGTCCTTCTCGCTGAACTGTTGCTTGACCTCCTCGTACGCATCATCCGGAATGCCGGTGTGCGAAACGTTGGTGACCGTCTCGGCCCAGGCGAGCGCCGCTCGTTCGCGGTCGTCGTAGAACGTGGTTTCGCGCCACACGGGCAGGCAATCGAGCCGCTGCTGGGTTTCGCCATGTTCGCGAGCCTGGCGTGAGTGCATGTCGACGCAATACGCGCAGCCGTTGATTTGCGACGTGCGGAGGTCGACCAGCGCTCGCAGCCGCGGCTCGATGTTGGTGGATTTGAGGTAGGGATCAACGCTTTGCAGCGCTTTAAAACCGTCGGGGGCGACTTGTAGGTAAGCGATGCGGCGAGACATTTCATTCACCACGGGGATACGGAGTGCACGGAGGAAGAAATTGACAAGGCATTTAGACAGGATTTACAGGATCAGCGGGATAAGAATTCCTTCTTAAATCCTGTCCATCCTATAATTCCTGTCTAAATATTTTCGCTGCAATCGTCGAGTCAGCAAGGTCCATCGTCGTTTGTGCGCCAATAGTCGCTCATTAGTTCATGGGACCATGCTGGTTGGTGGACGGTTTCGCGCGGCAGGAACTCGTTCATCACGGGTTTGATATCGAGCACGGGCGTGCCGTCGATCGCGTCGAGCGCCAACACTTTGAGCGTCCGGCCTTCGCGGCCGAGAATTCGGACCATCGTGCTCCCCAGTCGGTTCGGCCGGTTCTTTGCCCGTTGTGCGAAGATGCCGACCAGCGGCCACGCGGAGTTGCCGCGCGGGTGGCGAGCGCCGGACGTGATTTTATCTGGCGTGACGCGATCGAATACATAGATGATTTCGGCGTGCGAAAAGTCTTCTATTCCAGCGAGGCTTTCTATTGGAACGTCGTCGCACAGCTCGATTTGGCTGACGACGTCGCCCCAATTGTCGTCGATCGCTTCGTCGCGTGGCGAGCGGACGATTCCGATTGGCCGCATTATGTAGGGACTGTTAGACATTTAGTGTTTTTCGGCAACGCTTCTTATTTGAAACTGTCCTCGAGTTACCAAGGTTCAAAACAATCATAACTGCGCTGCGAGATAATTCGGCCATCGCGAAATTCTAGAAAGGATGCGAACCGTCCTCGCATCTCGGCGCCCGGCTCTAATGTACCAAGTGAGATGGCTAGTGTTCCGATCCATCGAAATTCGACTGCCACTTGATCTCCATCAGCGATGATTCGATCAATTTCGTACCGCTGCGTGCTCATAACGCGCTGACCGCTAGCAGCCGCGTCGAGAATCTGCGCCAGGTTGCGTCGCGCGCCCGCTGGCATCAGCCGGTTTGGCAGTTCTTCTTGAACGATCTCCGGATGATAAAACGCGGCGAGCGATTCGCCGGTCACTCCGTTGGCAAGTGCTGCAAAATATTCGCGAGTGACGTCCGCAATATTTGCCATGAGCGTTTTTAATCGCTACAAATCGTGCCGTTAAGTTCGGCGTTCGATCGTCACGAACCAGGTTTTCGGGCCGCCTTCCGAAAACTTCGCACCCTTGAAATTCGGGTTGATTTCGAAGTAATTCGGTTCGATGGATTGGATTTGCCAGCCAGTGGCGAAGGCTGATTTCAATTCGTCGCGTGTAATGCGGCGTGGGCCGAACTCGCCGGGCTCCTCGTTGCTAAAGCACATGAGAAAAACGCGGCCGCCCGGGTTGAGGACGTGTGCCAGGCCGGCGACGTACTTGCGGCGATCGTCGTCGGTGAAGACATGGAACAGACCGGAGTCGACAACAGCATTGAAGCGATCGGTCAGCTCGGTGAGCTTCGTCGCGTCACCGACGCGGAAATCAACTTTGAGATTTCGCTCTGCAGCTTTCGCGCGGGCGCGGCGAATCGGTTCCTCTAAATAGTCGAGGCCGGTGACTTGGTGGCCCTTCGCGGCGAAGTACAGGGCCATGTCGCCCGTGCCGCAGCCGGCATCGAGGATGGGGTCTTTCACGTGATCCGCAATCGCGGCGAACGCGGATTGGATGCGGCCGATATCCCAGGGCGCTTCGCCGGCGTAGGCTTCTTGGAACGTTTGAGGGGTGGGAACTTGTGTCATGCGGGGGCGCCTCCATATCAATTATTGCTGGCAACGACATTCTGAAGCTTGGCCGCTTTCTGAGCACTTCGGATCGTCTCGTAGACGGATCGCGCCTCAGGAATCAATTCGAATTGTGGTACGGATTGGGGGCCGAGGCCCGGCCACGGCATGTTCCCGTACATCGATTGCCAAAATGGGACTTGGCCGAATGTTATGGTGCCGACTGCTCCACTTTTTTCGGTCAGCGAGACATCGGTGAGCGTATCGAGGCTCAGCGATTTTGTTTGTTTGTAGAATAGACCTGAAATGATGATGATCCGCTCGGAAGTGACGCCGTAGGCGGTGTTAGCGCGTAGGCGAGCGTCAGCCCAAAACCGGCCGATGATCATGTAAAGCCCGACCAGCACGAATGGGATGCCCCAGATTTTGAACTCAATTGGCGCGTTTGTCGTTACGGCGCTGAATTCCCAAAAGATCGCGAAGCCGCCCCACATCAAGCTGAAGGGAATGAGGAACGCATCGCAGCCGCGAAGGAAGACGCCTTGTTGCGGTTCGCCGGACCAAAGGAGCTGCTCGCCGGCGGTAAGTTGTCCGCGAATAATTTCTTCAGGTATTTTCCACATGCTTCGCCAAAACGCTGCTGCCGGTTATGTGGATCACATTGTACTGTCACGGAAGGTGTAGCACAGCACACGGCAAATGCGATGCGGTAGCACGTTAAGACTTTTTCTTCTTGGTTTTCTTTTTCTTTGGCCAGCCCTCTTTCATTTGCTCGTAGCTTTCGCGACTGATCGTTGATTTTTTCTTGCTACGACTTTTACCCGCTTTCTTGCGACGATTGATATTTGCGACGAGCGAGTTTTTCTTTTTCAATTTTTTGGTGCTGCCCGACTTCTTGCGGACCGCCTTCTTCTTTCGAGCCGATTTTTTCTTGGCCATCGCTAGCTCCGTTTCTTCTTGCGAGTGCCGTCCGCGAATACCATCTGCCGATGAGTAAGTCGCGCTACTTGAATCCCATCACAGGGTGCGGAACATACGGCGCTTCGAGGCGTGCGACTTCCTCGGGCGACAGTTTTAATTCGACTGCCGCGACGGCGTCGCTGAGATGCTCTGGTTTGGTTGCCCCGATGATCGGCGCGGTGACGTATGGCTTCGACAGATGCCAGGCTAGTGCGATTTGAGCCATCGGCACGCCCCGCTGGGCGGCGAGTGCCTGCAGCGCGTCGACGGTTTTGTGGTCGGCATCCTCAGTTGGTACGTACAGCGTCGAGCCGAAGGCGTCCCTCGTGCCAGTGGACCGGGCGGTGCCCTCGGTCTTCCACGGCCGGGCCAGTCGGCCGCGGGCGAGCGGGCTCCAGGGAATTACGCCGACGCCTTCGCTTTGGCAAAGCGGCATCATTTCGCGTTCTTCCTCGCGGTACATGAGGTTGTAGTGGTTCTGCATCGAGATGAATCGGGCCCAGCCGTTTTGATCGGATAGATAGAGCGCCTTAGCGAATTGCCAGGCGTACATGCTGCTCGCGCCGATGTAGCGGGCCTTGCCGGCGCGCACGACGTCGTTGAGCGCTTCGAGTGTTTCTTCGATCGGTGTATCGTAGTCCCAGCGGTGCGTCTGATAGAGGTCGACGTAGTCCGTGCCGAGGCGGCGGAGGCTGTTGTCGATTTCGGTGAGGATCGCCTTGCGCGAGAGCCCGGCGCCATTGGCGTCTGGCCGCATCCGTTGATGTACCTTCGTTGCGAGCACGATCGTTTCACGCGGGGCCATCTCTTTGAGCAGCTTGCCAACGATTTCTTCGCTGGTGCCGTCGGAGTAAACATTCGCCGTATCGAAGAAGTTGATGCCGGCATCGAGCGCCTGCTTGATGAAGGGGCGCGTTTCTTTTTCAGGCAGCGACCACGGATGGGGGCCGCGATCGGGCACACCGTAGCTCATGCAGCCGAGACAGATACGGGAGACTTTGAGGCCGGTGTGGCCGAGGCGGGTGTAGTTCATCGAGGAAGGGGAGGGGCTAGGGGCTGAGGACGGCTTATGCAAACTTTGAATGGAGGATCATCGATCTTACTCGTCTTCACCGAGGGAGGCAGGGTTCATAGTGTTTACGTGTTGGCGATCGCGAACTTTTGACCACCATAGGAGCAACGGTCCCCACATTGGGAAAAGTATAATATATTGAGCCATCATGCCGCCGTTGGAAACTCCTGTCGCGGCCCCCACGCTTCGTCCGATGGTTGGCTCGAGCCATAATGACCCTACGGCGAAAAAGTATCCGACTTCGAAGAGAAGTATTAATGTAACGAGACGTACCCACCTCAGCCGCGATCGCACGAGGTCGATACCGCACACGAATAGGATGAGATAACAAGCGACGCAGATGCCCGACATCGTGTAGAAAGCCGGATAAAAATACGGTTCATTGCCGTTTTGGAGCATCGGCTCAAACACGCCGCGCGCAGCACCGATGATGATTGGTACGCTATACAAAATTCCTAACAATGACGTTAATATTGCCACTATCCCTACAATGATCGCCGGAACATTGGTCACGCGCATGTTCGTCGACGACTTTGTCTCGCGCAATGTGGAATCTTGTTCCATAGCGGAACACCAGCTATTTATCTTTAGGATCTGATCTGGGTGCGATTTCGACCGATTCGATACCGCCGTTTTTCTTGAGGTCGGTGTCGTATTTGACTTTCGCTTCGAGCCGCACGTTCTTGAAGCCTTCGATCGTCGCTTTAGGTGGCGTGTTGTAGCCGGAACCCGGCTTCGTCACGACGATCTCTTTGATTTTGCCGCCGTCGACAAGCGCGTACGCTTCGGCGGGTTTGACGGGCCAGAGCTCGCCGTTTTGCGGGCGGAAGCGGTAGTAGTTCGCGACCTCGTCCATCCGGTCGTTGGTCACGTTCAGCGGTGCGAGCACCTTCATCAGCGCTTGTTTGTTGCGACGCGCTTCTTCTCCGGTGGGGCCGCGACCGCGCGCGGGCGTGACACCGCTGAAGGCTTGGCGAAATTCATCCGGCTTCACGCCGAGGCCGGCGGCCATCAGGTTAATCGGCCGGCCGTAGTCGTTCTTGCCGAGCTCATGGCCGCCGGAAAAGGTGACGGGGACTTTGGATTCATCAGCTCGCGCGATTTTGGCCATGGCTGCGAAAGATATTGTGAGAACGCACGCGATCACACGTGCAAACAAAAGGCAGTTTGAGTTGCGGACCATCGATTTTCCTTTGCAATTTGGAAACATCAGTCTAATGGCCGCCGGCGGAGATCGTCCACAAGCAGCCGATACCGCGGTATTTCGACGAGAACAAACGACCGCGGAAGAAATCGACGGAATTCAAAAAACCACATAGGCAAGTCGTTACTGCTCACGGAGAGAGTCGCCCTGCGCCTTGTTTAGATCAATTCGCAGAATGATATTCTCGTCCCAGCGCCCGTTGCGAGCACCGCCGACGAAAAGGCTGACCGCATCGTTCGATCCGACCAGCAGGAAGGGCGTTACGTGGCCAAAGCGATCTTCGTCGCCCCCGCTGCGCGGAGCGAGCACGCCTTTCGGTTTCCATACGAGGCCATCGGTGCTCGTGGCGCAGCGCGTGCCCTCGCTGCTTTCGTACACCATCGCGTAGCCTTGGCCGATGCGGACGACATGCACGCCGCCTGCGTTCTCGCCGAACACGGGGCTAGTTTGTGGACGCGACCAATGGATGCCATCGCGAGACTCGGCGTATCCGACGGCGCGCGTCGAAACTTCCGCCACAGGAGCTCCGCTCGCTGGCGCGCCTGCGGGCAGGTCCTTCCGGCCGTCGTACCACATGCGAAACCGCTCGCCTTCGACGAGCACGCTGGGTCTGCCCACGAGCAGCGAATCCCAGTTGCCGGGCGCCGAAGGACGTAACACGACGCCGCGCTGCGACCAATGAATGCCATCGCCGGAAGTGGCCAACGCGATTTCGTCGTGAACTTCTGTCCCGGCGCGCGAATAGTACATGAAGTATGTGTCGCCGCGCTTGACGACGCTCGGGTCGTTTACGTGATTGGCGGTTGGGTCCTCGAGCACGACGCCGAGTTGCTGCCAAGAGCGGCCGTCTTGCGACTCGGCAAGCTGGATGCGGTCGTGGCCGTCGCGGCCCTGGCCACCGAACCACATGCGGAAGTGGCCGTTTTCGATGAGTATCTCGGGAGCGTAGACATTTCCCTTGCCGTGCGGGGCGGATTGGGCGTCGCCGCTGGGCGTGAACACGACGCTTACTGGCGTTGCTGTCGATTCGTCGCCCGCGTGGGCGTAGGCAGTTAGCAACAACACCGCGCCGATCGGGAGCATTCGACTATTAAGCACTACTGCCATGTCGGGCTCCTGGGAAGTGCGATTGGACGGTCGACTCAGCGAAAAACTGGGAGTGCGGCGCGATATTCCGCATGCGCGCCCATGATGGCATCATGGCATGCAGTGCAAACAAGCCCGGACTCTTGGCCGTCGTGCGTGCCTTGGTGATCGTGGTCGATGACGCACGGCAGAAGTGCGAACCGCGCTCGAATCGCCGGTCGATCCAGCCAACAGGCAAAGTACACCCATTCGCGGCAGTTGCTGGTCCACGGTTGGCCGCGAAAAGTAATCGGGATGTTGGTTGCGATAAGTGCTTGTTCAAGTTGTGCTAAATGTTCGCAGACCATCGGTGCTACATTTCGATTCACGCGGCGGGGTGCCACTGGAGTCCTGCCGGCAAGCTGAAACCCGCATATTCGATGTGCAACACGCGGCGGTGTCGGGGACTTGTGGAGCGGCTCGATGCATGCAGCAGCAACGGCCGCATGAGCATTACGTCGCCGGCGTTGGCGATACAGTAGTTCGCATTCTTCGTTGAGCTAAATTCTTGAATGCGCTCATTGGATAGGATTCCAAACTTGTGGGAACCGCGGATCACGCGGAGAGCGCCGTTCGACTCGTCGACGTCGTCTAAATGGATTCGAACAGCTAACATATGCTCGAGAATGGGCGCTGGCGGTCGAACATGAGTGATTCCGTCCTTCGTGCTCCACAGGCCGAATCCTGCCACATCCCACTTCGCTTCAACTGCGATGGATGTATCTTGATGCCAGGCAACTAGCCAGTTTGAATCGGCCGACTTGTCGAAATAGATTCCGCGAACTGCGATCGGCTCACCGGTTAAATGAGGACGCACATGCGCTAGCAGGTTTGGATCGCGCGCTAACTGGGCGACGCAAGGCAACGTCAGAATACCGCGTCGTCCAGCTCTCGGGACGGGGCCGAGTTCGGCGATCAAGCTTTGCAGCGCAGTCGGGTCGAAAACTGACGCTACAATTTCGAAGCCAAGCTCGTCGACGTCGCTGATCATCGACAGTCGTCAATGCGATCGAAATCGATCTAAACGCTGATCTTCCCAATCTTCACGCGCGTGAAGATGTGGCGTTCGCCGGTCTTCTTGCGGAAGTTCTTGCGGCGACGCATCTTTTGAATGACGAGCTTCTCGCCCTTTTCGGGGCCGATCACTTCGGCGGCGACGGTCGCGCCCTTCACGTGCGGCGAGCCGAGTTTCGCATCGCCGGAGCCGCCGACGGCCAGGACGGATTCAAAATTGAATTTCTCGCCGGCGGGCACATCGCGATAGGCGACAAGCACTTCTTGTCCTTCTTCAACTCGGTGCTGACGGCCCCCGTCACTAATGATGGCGTACATGATTCAACTCTCGCGATGCGGAAAACTCGAAGCGGCCGGCGGAACCGGCCGAAACAGGTAGCCCATCAATTTAACAGGAAATCGCCCGGTCGTCGACCGGCAATAAACGCTGGAAAACAGGGTTCGCGAGAGCACTTTCAGAGCCATCACCGCGGGAGATCTTCCTCATTCCAGCCCAACGGCGGCCCTAACAATTCCAATCCGTACGTGGCGAAAAACTGGTGCATCTCTTGGACGCTCAGGGCCTCGTGAAACGCTGGGTTCCCGTCAAACTTGCCGAGCGCGCGGAAGAATTCCTCCATCTTGCCGGCTGGCTGGTAAACGTTGATTACCTTGCCCGGTTTGTCGGTTATGTTGCACCACAGATGGGAAACCTTCCGCGGAATGAACACGGATTCGCCTGGACCGACGCTGAACTGTTTTTCGTCGATCCGAACTTCGATCTCACCTTCGACGACGTAAATCCATTCGTCCTGATCGTAGTGCAGATGCTGCGGCCAGCCGGCGTTCGCGGTCATCTCGAAAATGCACATCGCTCCGGCCGTGTCCTGTGATGACAACTTGCAATCAACGGGATCGCCGGTCGGGCCACCGAGTTTGATGTGCTCGCCGAATCGGTCGTCGCCCGCGGCTACGCTGAGTCCCTGGAACAGTTCTTCGGTCTTCATCGTTTTCGTTCCCTTCAAATGCCCGATTGTTTTGTCGATGGTCTCGATCAGCGTGCGCGTGCGGCTGAGATTCTCTTCCAACACCTTTCGATGGGATTCGAGGGCCGCGATCTTTTCGAAGTCGGCTCGGCCGACGATCTCTTTGATCTGCTTCAGTTCGAACCCCAGCTCGCGATAGAACAGGATTTGCTGGAGGCCGAGAAGCTGCGGCTCTTCGTAGAATCGGTACCCGTTCGCGCCGACATGTGCCGGTTTCAACAGACCGACTTCATCGTAAAAATGAAGCGTTCGGACGCTGACGCCGGACATCGCTGCGACTTGTTTAACGGTGTAGGCCATCGATCATTCTGTTGTAGCTGGCCTCTGCGAGGCCGGTGCGTTCGCCCGGGGTCACAGACCCCGGCTACGGTAATTCAACCGGGCTTACAGAGCCCGGTTACAGCTTTGAAAACTGATTTAAGTATTTTCGGGAATAACGTAACGTGAGGGTCAAGCGATAATTTTCGCCGATGCGAAGAATTCCGAGATTTATGCCGGCTTGGCGAATGAAAACTGCACCGGCTTCGCGACCAACTTCCAATCGGAGGCTTTCATCACGATCGACTGGGTCAGCGAACCCGCGTTGAACGCCACTTTGTCTTCCACCGTTCCGATCGCCGAGTCGCCAAAGAGCTCGAACGGCAAAATGGGCTGACCGAACGGCGGTACCGACCCAGGCACGAGGCCCGTCAATTCGAGAAGCTCCTCCTTCGTGGCGAAGCGCACGCTGCGAATCTTCAGCTCCTGTTTGACGCGCTTCGCGTCTAATTGCGTATCGGCTGGCAAGATAAACAACCGAAATGCTTCGTCTGTTTTGAGCAGAAGCGCCTTGGCACCGACGGCCATCGATTCGCCCCGCACGCGCGCCGATTCCTCGGAGGTGTGCGTCGGTTCGTGCGAGATTTCCTTGTACGCCACGCCCGCGCTGGAAAGCAGATCACGAATTTGTGTAAAAACTTGGTCCGACATAACAAGTGTGCGATAATCGTCCCATGCCAACCGACGCCTGCCTCAACGCAAAATCATTCGATCATGTTACGCTGATTTGCGCCGACCTTGAAGCGACGCGCCGATTCTATATCGATGTGATCGGTATGAAAGAAGTCGCGCGGCCGGCGTTCAATTTCCCTGGCCTGTGGTTCGAACTCGCCGGCGTACTCATTCACGCCACGCAGCAAAGCCGCGAATCGGGCCCCGCCGGTTGGGCGAAGGGGGGCACGATTACGGCGCGAAGCCACCACATTGCGTTCGCCGTCGACGATGTATCGAAGTCGGTGGCAGTGGTCGAGAAGCTCGGAGTGCGAATCGCTTCGCCGCTGCAACAACGACCAGATGGCTTCAGGCAGCTCTACCTTTACGACCCGGATGGGCATCTGGTTGAGCTGGTTTCCACGTAAGCGAGCGCATCAACTTGATTTCACGCGCCGACTCATTTTTCCTCGAGTCCATACTGCCGAATTTTGTCGAACAGCTGGCGGCGGCTAATTCCCAACAAGCTCGCCGCCTGCGTCCGGTTCCAATTCGTCTGCTCGAGCGCCTGGCGGATGACGCGCGTTTCGGTTTCCGCGAGGATCTCCTTCAGCGGTAATCCTGAACCCGCGGCGCGCCTGCCTTCATCCTCACGATTGTGCTGCGCCAGTTCCGTGGACGATTGAAAGTCGTCCGGCAATATCGGACGACCGCGTGCCACGGTTGCGGCACGGGTCAGCGCGTTTTGTAATTCCCGCACGTTGCCTGGCCAAGGCTGCAACTCGAGCCACTCAATTGCTTCGGCACTCAGCGTCAGATCAGGCCAATCGTATTTTTCGGCCAGCTGGCGCACAAAATGCTCGGCCAACAGCGCGATATCTTCTCGTCTCTCTCGTAGCGGTGGTAAGGATATCGTCACGACGTTGAGACGATACAAAAGATCCTCGCGAAATCGCTTATCGGCGACCATCGCGTTCAGATCCTGGTTAGTCGCCGAAATCACGCGGACATCCACGGTGAGTTGTTCGTTGCCGCCTACGCGCTCAAATTGACCTGTTTGCAACACTCGCAATAACTTGGCCTGAAGTTCGACATCGAGGTCGCCCACCTCATCGAGAAAGAACGTCCCCCCATGTGCTTGCTCGAACCGTCCGATGCGCCGCGACACCGCGCCAGTGAACGAGCCGCGCTCGTGGCCGAACATCTCGCTCTCCAATAGCGTGGGGCTGAGCGCCGCACAATTCACTTTCACGAACGGGCCGCCCGCCCGGTCCGAGCTTTCGTGAATCGCTGTCGCTACAAGCTCTTTACCCGTGCCGCTCTCACCGAGAATCAATACGGCTTCACGGGTCTTTGCCAGGCGGCCAATCGTCTTGAAAATCTGGAGCATCGCCGCCGCGCGGCCCAAGAACCTGTCGGTGGGAACCGGTTCGGTATTTCGCTGGCCCGCGCTCAGTGCACGCACTTGCGCTATGAGCGATTGCTGCTTTAAAGCGCGTTGAACCGTAAGTAACACTTCGTCCAAGTCGAACGGCTTCGAAATGTAGTCGAAGGCCCCGAGCTTCATCGCCTCGATTGCGGCCTGGCTGCCGCCGTAGGCAGTGATCACGATTACCGGGGTTGTTTCCAGGACGTCCTCAAACTCGCGCAGCAATTCCAAACCCGTCTTACCCGGCATCTTCAAGTCGAATAGCGCAAGATCGATACGGCCAGCGGACAGCTGCTCCGCCGCGGCCGTTCCATCGGCCACGTCCACCACTTCATAATCTTCCGAACGAAGGAGCGTGGCTAAGTTGTGCCGAATGGTCGGATCGTCATCCGCGACCAAGATGCGCGCCGTCGTTCGCCGCTTAGTGCTCATGCTCTAGTCACTCGGGCAATGTCACTTGAAAAGTCGCCCCCGGCGAACCTTCAACGTATTCTATCCGCCCGCCATGTTGTTGAACGATTTCGCGGCAGAGCGCCAATCCCAGTCCCGTGCCCTCGGGCCGCGTTGTAAAAAATGGTTCAAACAGACGTTCCCGCTGCTCGATTGGAACACCGTTTCCCGTATCGCTTACTCGAAGTCGCAGTTCTCGGCCGCGATCATCCCATTCCGTGCTCAAGCGCAACCGCCCACCGTCTGGCATAGATTGCAGCGCATTTTGAACCAGATTCACGATGACCTGGTTGAGCGCATTGGCGGAACCGGCAATCGGCCGAGATCGCCCATCGAAATCTCGCTCGATTGATACGCCTTGCGATGCCGCCTGCGCCGAGAGCAGGTCCAACGCTCCGCCGAGCAGCGCATTTACATCGACCGGTTGTCGTTCAACGTGATCGGCCCGTGAAAAATACAGCAGTTGCGTCACCGTCTCGTTCAACCGGTCGACCGCTTGAACCACCGACTCCATCGAGCCCTCGTTCCGAGAATTCGGCAGTCGCTGCCAAAGTTGAACAGTGGAGCGAATGGCCGCCAGAGGGTTTCTTACCTCGTGTGCAACGCCGGCAAGTAGCTTTCCTAGCGCCGCTAAATGCTCCGACCGGCGAAGTTCCTCTCGCAGCCGCAACTCACTTAGCCGTTGGTTCTTAAGCGACCGGCCAAGATTCACAAGCAGCAATGCCGCGAGCGCCAGGCCCAAAATGGCCATCCCGGTCGACGTCTGATACCGCCGCACCTGGCTCGTAAGGCTCCGCGGATCAATGAGCCGGTACATGACCCAGGCCGCCGCCTTCGCCGGCCGTTCGCTACCGACCGGCGCTGTGACGATCATCACCTCGCTCGCTTCGACATCGTGCACTGAC